>Ga0209589_1006162_pt1 | contig 19985 bp, 12 predicted proteins | sample CowpeawhiteBW_FD_187525 | JGI IMG/M metagenome (GOLD analysis project Ga0209589, IMG submission 187525) | Root nodule microbial communities of legume samples collected from California USA - Cow pea white BW (SPAdes) (version 2) | ecosystem: Host-associated > Plants > Roots > Nodule | place: USA... | reverse complement strand
CTTACAATGAACATCATGCTGATTTAAGAAGTAATCAAATTTGTGTACCAAAGGAAGTTATGAAGTTGATTAACCAAAAACAGATTATAGGTATGTAATTTGGTCTTCTTTTATTGTTATTTTTTTAGACATTATATTATAACCTTATAGGTTAATAAATATTACAAAATCAATTCCTATTATCAAAAATATTACATTTAAAAAAACTCGTGAGTTGCACGGGTAGAAAGACTAGTATAAATACAATGAAAAAAGAAACATTCACAAATATCATAATTCACATTATATTACGACATTTATAAATGTCATTACTATTAAAGATTGTTTATAGTAGTGACATTTATAAATGGCGTAATATAATGTGAATTATGATATTTGTTAGTATTTCACTTTTCATTGTATTTGTTTTTCACTAAGTAAGTAACGTTATTTTTAAAGGCTATTAGTTACCTCTTCAAAACGCCTCTTAATACAATGTGTAAAGTGGCGTTTGTTGTGCGTTTAACTGCAAAACGTCATATTAAACTTTGTGGTGACAAGAATTACGATGCTTTCAAAAGACGTTGTGCCCGTAAATAAGGACGTTTAAAAATGTCATTATTTACAAAAACAAAACACTATAACTTATATGATTTTTTGTAGTGCTACTATTACTACTGCTACTAATAATAAAAAATAAAAATAAATAATAACAATAATAATAATAACAACACAAATGATAATAATAATTATACTAATAATTCTAAAAATAATAATAATATAAAACAATAATTATAATAACATTAATAATAATAATAATAATAATAATAATAATAATAATAATAATAATAATAATAATTGTAATAAAATTAATAATGATAATAATAATAACAATATTACTAACTATTATAAATAATAATACTTATAAATAATGTTATAAATAATAATATATAATAACAATAATACTAATAATAATACTTATAATAATATACTAATAATTAGAAATATTAATATAATACTTATAATAATATTATAAACAATAATATTAATTGAGATAGGGGCATTCATAAAGAATAAAGTAATAGAACATGACATTTATTTGAAAATGAAATTTTAAAATGACAAAAGAACCCACAATTTTTGTACCACCGTTCATATCCAACAAGTCCTTGGTGAAAATCTTTATGGCCTGATTTCTCAAGGTCAAGTTGAAACTAACTTATTGTAAAACTCAAATAATTAAAAGATGGTTGAATAAGTCATTGTAAAACTTAGTATGTATTATCTTCATGTGAAATTTAGTATATTGTAAACATATCATTTCCATTATTGTAAGCTTTACAATGTACATTTTAAAATTTGTAAAAAGATATATTTAGAGAAGTGAGCTAGAAGGTAATAAATGTGGTAATTAATGAACGCAATTAATGTACCTCAAATTTTGTGCTATTTATATTATGTTTATGGGATTATCACCTAGATGGGTCTGACTTAGATGACTAATTACCTTAATTATTCTTGGGATAATTCAACTGCTTAATCATACCTTAATCATAATCTTAAACATGTTTTTCATATGTTGGTTCCAGTAGGCTGACATGTAGCAGGCTAGGTCGTCATATTGATCTTGTTGACCAATATCTAGCCGACCACACTGCAATAGTAAATGGCCATATCCTAAGGGCTGACTACACTTAGGTGTAGATGGCCGAGGTGCCCTTGGACATATATGCTACACTGAATTTACATGTCACTCAATTTGCAATGATTTTACATTTGATTTAACCTTTTAAACAAAGTGTATATATTCACAACATATATATCTTACAAAAGTGACGTTTGAATAAGATCTTAATTTGGGTGCCTTATGGGTTAATTTAAATGGTGAATGTAAACCAAAGTGTACATATTCATAACATATATGTCATGATTACATAAGCAATTTTTAACCATACATGCACTGAATAAATATACAATTGCTAATGAAGAGACATAATGCAACACCCATGATATGTTGATGAATGTAAAAAATCTACATACTGAATTTTAAATATATCCAATAACACATATATATAACTTCCTTCAAACCTCAAGGCTATAATCAACCACAATCATGATCTTCCTACCAAGCATAGACCCTTGTTTGACACCTTCATAGGTTTCTCCCCACATGCATTGCAAGAATTCTCAATTTTTGGATCAATTGTCGTGGCTTTCGTGGTGTTGTCATGCTTGTTGGCTTGTGCAAGTGTTGAACGCACCCTTGCATGAGGCTTAATTCGGTTAAGGCAAAAGCCTGATAACCTTGCTCCTCTCTTTCCCATGCCTTTCAATGTATGTAGAAAAACACCAATTATACTATAAGAGAGAATGAACAAAACAATAGAGAAAAAGCAACAATAATACCTGTTAGGGTTGAAAAATTTTGTAAAATGTTGGCCACGTTAACATTATAAAAAGGAGATTGAATATATTTTTGAAAATATTTGGGAAAACATTTTCACTAAAGAGGCTATTAGTAATTATATGAGTGTCACTCAGTTATGTGACGTCTGACTTGTCCAAAAGGAAGGAGTGTAGAAGAGTATTACGACAAGTTGACTATGGTAAAAGAGAAAATCATAAATAAAAAAGAAGAGGAAAAACTTAAGAAAGATGAAGGAAAAAGAAGTATTACATTCTACATCATCTAATGAAATTGTTGAAGAATAATTTTTAAAAGAAGATTCAACATTTATTATTCCTTCTTCTATAACAACTTTTGATTTTGCTTCTTCTTTTAAAATTATTAATTATGGTAATGATAGAGGACTATCCCTGGATTCCATACAAGAAGAACTTGAAGATGAACCTATACAATTCAAAGAACTTATCACAAGGGTAAGGAGCAAGAGATGGGAAGAACTTGAAGATGAACCTTTACAAATTAGTTTATATTTTTATATTTTTTGGTTTAGGCATTCTTTTAAGGTTTCTATGTTTTCTTATACTTAAGTGTTTATATAGAGAAGCACCAAAAGCTTATGTAGATATTTTTGAGTCATATTATATGCATTTGCATTCTTTGAGAGTGGATTCTCTTAATTCTCGAAATAGAACTCTAATTCTTATCAAAGATTAATATCTTTGTGGCGAATCTCCACTTGACTTATCAATCTACTACATTGTGGCGTCCTTTATCCTTGTCTTATTTTGCATTCTTCTCTGATTTATTTTGTTGTGCCTTTTGAGGATTCAAATTTAGAAGCAATCATACTCTTTCATGGATGGGATCATATCATCTGGTATCTTGAGCAAGGTTCTAGATTGAATTTCCTCCTTTATCTTAATTTTTTTCTTGTTACATAAAGAAAACAAAAGAAAATTGAATGTTTGTGTTCTGTGTTTTGTTTTGAAATTTTGTTTAGTTAATTGTTCCTAGAATTTTTTAAAGAGTATAAGCCCAAAAGTTTTATCAAATTTAGTTGAGTTTTTAATTTTCCGTGTTCTTCATTTAGATTGTGCATTTCTACATTTGATTCGCGAAAATTAATTTTTTTTGGGTTTTTCTATTAATTGTAGTCCCAATTAACTGTTTTCTTTGGTTTTTCAAGAGTTTGGGTATTTGAAGGGCAATCTCTTAGTTTTCTACGTTTGTGTTGAACTACAAAAATTGATGAAAAAAAGAAAGAATAATGGATCCAATTCAAAAGAAAACAAATATATATTGCAAGAAAAGAAAAAAAATAACGATCCAAGAGCAAAAACAAAAATGAAGGATTCAACACAAAGTTGTGCCGCAATTTTATTTGTGGTTTATAGATCTATTAAATTGCAATCAGTCTTTTTCTTAGAGTCTTTGTGTTGTCTCCTTTAACTCTTTTTGGTAGTCCTATCATTTTCTAATTTTATCATTTTATGTCTGTAAAATTTCTTGAAGTTTTGTCTAAAGTTTTTTATTTTCTTTGACCACATGAGCTAAGATTTAGATCTCGCAATGTTTTTCACATTGTTTGTTAATTATTTTCTTAAGCTACTACTAGAGTTCTTTGCCAAGCGCTAAAGGGGATTTTAGTGGTAAAAGACAAGAGAGTACATTCAAGAAAAGGCCTATAAGTGTGATACACGAGTGAGAATTTGAGTAAAACAATTATAAGAGTGGTGAGGTCCTAAAAACATTATTATTACTAATATTTTCTTGCAAGACATGGCTTCTTCCCAGAATAGTGATCCTCCATCACATAAGATTGCGACAATGATGGTTGCACTTGATAAGATCACCTTACAAATTACTCAAATGTAACAACACACTCAACAACAGTTTGAAACACACCAAAAGTCTAATGAAGATTTGAGCGTGATATTGGAAGGGGTGTAAAGAAGGAGAAGGAGACATGATGATTAAGACCATTCTTCTCATAATGATGAAGAGGAGCATATTTTTAGACCAAGAAGAGGCCAAAGACGAGGGGATTTTGGGAAGCACACCCCTAAGAGGGATAATGATGAAGAGAAGCATGACTTTAGACCAAGGCAAGGCTAAAGATGAGAGGCGGTTGGTAACCACACTCCTAGAAGAGATAAGATGTGGAGGAAGATTATAATCTCCAAATTTAATGGAGCTAATGTCCCAAAAGCCTATCTGGCTAGGAAAATGAAGCTTTACTAAATCTTCAACTCTTATGATTATGAAGATGATGATGATAAGGTTCTTATAGCATCCTTGGAGTTTGAAGGCTATGTTAAGAATTGGTGGAATCAAATTACCTGGACATAGCAAGAAGGAGAAGGTTGTCAATCTTTACATGGGAGCAGTTAAAGGTAGCTATAAAGGAAACATTGTGCCCCTTAATTATAAAAAGGGGATCTTCAACATATTACAAAGAGTTAAATTAGGAAATAAGAGTGTTGAAGAGTTTGTCCAAGAGATGGAGGTCACTTTGATAAAAACTTAATTAGAAGAAACACATATGACTACAATGGCTAGTTTCTTGAAAGGATTAAATAGGAAAATTCAAGATGTGGTGGAAATTCACCATTATGAGACCTTGGAGGATCTTATTCACCAAGCCACCAAAGTGGAACAACAACTTAAGAGAAAAAGCTCCTACAGGAAGTCTTCTCATGAAGAAATAAGGAGAAATATAAAAAGAAGGGAGCTACTTCTATCATTCTAAATGAGTTCGGTTCTTTATTGTGTGAAAATGTGTTGTGCCTCTGTTGGTTTATTATAACGACATCGATTCATTATTACAACTTGAATAAACATATTTAATGTATTTAAACAACAGTGTGTTGATCCTCGCTTTTATTAATGTTATAAAAACCCACTAATGAAAGTAATAGTGACACGATAGTATTTTGGTTCTCCCATTTTTTGTAAAAACCCTCTCATGAATGTAACATTGGTTTTGAAGTTACTTCTTCTCTTCAAAGTTTAAAAGGTAATTTCTTTTAACAATGTTCCTTTTCTTTATAATTTATTTAGTTCTTTTGTTTTTTTCAATAGATTTAAATATATTAACATATATTATTTTCTTATTGTCATGATTTTTTTTTAAATATCAATGTTTATATAGAGTAGTTGATTTTATTGATGATCATAATCATCCACTTCATCCACCAGAAACAATTCATCTATTGGATTCTCAATGACAAATAGAAGATTGTCAAGCATAAGAAATTGAAATGGATGAACATGTAGGGATTCAACAAAAGGCATCATTTTATTTGATGAGTGAATATAAAGGAGGTAGAGAGAATTTAGGCTATACAAGAGAAGATATAAAGAACTATCTGAACTCAAAGAGGATAAGGGAAATGGCATATAGTGAAGCTAGAAACATGTTACAATGTTTCCAATAATAACTAATAAATAATCCTTCATTTTTTTTCATGCCTACCCAATGGATATCGAATAACAAATAACAAACATATTTTGGGCTGATGCAAGAATTTTATATGACTGTCATTGTTTTAGAGATGTCATTTCATTGGATACAATTATTGTACAAATGGATATCATAGTCCCCTTACAATTTTCTTGGGATTTAATCATTATAAAGGATGAGTGATATTTGGGGAAACCTTATTGTATGACGAGATCATTGAGTCCTTCAAATTGTTCTTTCAAACCTTTTTACAAACACACAATAAATAAACTCCATAAACTATTTTTACTTATCAAGACTAAGCCATGAAAAGAGCATCAAAAGAGATTATGCTGGTGATAAAACATGGTTTATGCACATGGCATATAATGAGGAATGGAGTAAAGCATCTTGGAAATTTAATGAAGGATGAGACACATCTGTTATGAGATTTCAAGAAGTGTATGTATGCTTATAAAGAAGAAATAGATTTTAAGAACTCATGGAGAGATTTATTGGTTAAATACAATGTTAAAGAAAACACATGGTTGAATTCAATATATCAGAAAAAAGAGAAATGTGCAGCATTTTACATGAAGAATGCTTTTACGATTGGCATGAGGAGCACACAACTAAGTGAAAGTAGTAATTTAGATATAAAGAGTAGCATTAGACCTAATCTGATTATCAATCAATTTTTTTAGCAATTTGAACGAATTATTCAAGAAAAAAGACATAATGAGTTACAACATGAATATGAGATGCACCAAAAGATACCAAGAATGATAGTACAAAGTTCACCCTTATTTCTACAACTTTCACATGTGAACATTCATCATATTTTCAAATTGTTCCAACGAGAATGATATCTAATAACTGCAACAAACATAATTAAAAGGAAATAAACAAATACATGTTGTGATTATGTCATAACAATGGTAGATTAAAAAGGAGAATGGAATGTTTCAAATGAGTCATACTTAGAGAGTGGAAAGTGGATAATTACTTGTAGTTGTAAAAAATTTGAACAATGGAGAATATTGTGTTATCATTCATTAAGAATATTATTTTGTAAGAATATCAAGCTTCTCCCAGAAAAATATATATTGAAGAGGTGGATAAGACATGCACAAAGTGATACAATAATTGATCATGGTGGAAAGCCAATTAATGTTGATCCTAGATTGAAAAGCTCAAAACAGTATAAGCAACAAAGTTTAAGACTTTTAAGATTAGCTCATGATGTATCACATGATAAAGCATGAACTATGATTATGAAGGGGTGTTAGAAATTGAGAAGAAAGTTGTAGAAAATTTGAACAATGGAGAATATTGTGTTATCATTCATTAAGAATATTATTTTGTAAGAATATCAAGCTTTTCCCAGAAAAATATATATCGAAGAGGTGGATAAGACATGCACGAAGTGATACAATAATTGATCATGGTGGAAAGCCAATTAATGTTGATCCTAGATTGAAAAGCTCAAAACAGTATAAGCAATAATGTTTCAGACTTTTAAGATTAGTTCATGATGTATCAGATGATTTAAAAGCATGAACTATGATTATGAAGGGGTGTTAGAAATTGAGAAGAAAGTGATTGCGATTCGATTGAACAATCAATGAAATGGTATTCGTGGTATGACTATTGAGGCAACACAAAATGTGGTTGAATCTTCAACATCCAAAGGTAATGGCTTCAAGAAGAAAGACGCTCGAAAACAAAAGAATTATAAACATTTGAAAATTTGGGTTGATGAATTAAAACAGAAAAGAAGAAGAGTGAAACGTTCACAACTTTAGTTAAGTCAACATTTATTGGGGTCATCAACTTCAGTCCCATTGGATTCATATTCAGTACCTTTTCTATCTCAACCATTTCAAATGAACGTCACTAGCATGTATGTACATTTATTTAGAATTTAACAATAACTTATGACAATAACTAGCATGCTTATTGTAGTTACTAACATACATCTTATTTATTGATTCAAGATGTTCAAGATGGCTGCTGCTTCAAATTAATCATTAGAATTTAGTTAGGCCACTTTAGACGTTGCATTATTCCAAAATTTTAATGAGCTTTATTTGAGATTGAGGCAACTCATGATTGGTTGTTTTTAAAATATGACTAAGTTAATATGTTTGGCTTAAATAATGATTTGGTCCTAGTTTTCGTTCGGTTTTTTCAATGTGGTCCTACTTTTGTTTTCTTTTTCAATTTGGTCCTAATATTCGTCAATTTTATTCAATTTGGTCCTTTTCGCTAACACCGTTAAAATAGTTAACGAAATGTGAACAGTAACCGCCAAGTGTTATTTGTGATTCTTTTGATTTTTTTTTAATTTTTTTTAATTTTTTTTAATTTTTTTTAATTTTTTATTTTTTTTATTTAAAAAATGTAGACGTGTCAAGCTCATATCATGCCACGTGATATTTTGTGATTCTTTTTATTTTTTTCAATTTAATTTTTTTAATTAAAAAAATTCCATGTGTCAAGCCAATGTCAGTTTTTAATATTCAATTTGGTCCTAATATTCGTTATTTGTTTTCAATTTGGTCCTAATTTTTCTTTTAAATTTAACATTTTTGTTCCTCTCCATATTGAGACAAAATTTATTGTATATAAATGTTATATGGATATTCTTATTAAAATGCATATTTTTATTATATATTTTTAATTTAGAATTATAGTTAGTTTAAAATTAAAACGAAAAAAGCAATAACACCGTTAATTTAAAATTTTAAGAGGTTAAAAATATAATTTTAAATCAACTCTAATTCTAAATTAAAAATATTTAATAAAAATATGCATTTTAATAAGAATATTCATATAACATTTATATACAAATTATATTTTGTCTCAATTTAGAGTAGAACAAAAATGCTAAATTTTAAAAAAAATTAGGATCAAATTGAAAACAAATAATGAATATTATGACCAAATTGAATATAAAAAACTGACTCTGACACGTGGCATGATATTGGCTTGACACGTGAAATTTTTTTTGAAATTAAATTAAATTTGAAAAAAAATTAAATTTAAAAAAATAAAAGAAAAAAAATCACAAAATGATACGTGGCATGATATGAGCTTGACACGTGTACATTTTCTTAAATAAAAAAATTTTAAAAAAATTTTAAAAATTAAAAAATAATTAAAAAAGTCAAAAAAATTAGAAAATGACATGTGGCGGTTATTGTTCACATTTTGTTAACTATTTTAACGGTGTTAGTGAAAAGGACCAAATTGAATAAAATTGACGAATATTATGACCAAATTGAAAAAGAAAACAAAAGTAGGACCACATTGAAAAAACCAAACGAAAACTAGGACCAAACCATTATTTAAGCCAATATGTTTTTAGTTATGAAATTTGATATGCTTGTTTGATCAATTTTGCAACATCTATTATATAGACAAGAATAAAAAAGAAGTATTTCCATCAACAACTTTTTATTAGACCAATTAAATTGTACATTATTACAATACAAAAAGACTAGATATTACAAGAAAAAGTTTTGCTTCAAAACACAAACTATATATTACACTAGGAAGCTTTACTTCAAAAGATAAACTAGATATTACAATAGTTGTTTTTGTTTCAAAAGCAATTCTTTTAAAGCTTCTTTATGAAAACCATAATTGTCTCTAGAGACTCAAATCAAGCAACTATAAGTTTGGGGCAGTACTTTCCAGGTAGCAGAAGTGTTCCGAAGGTGGAGGACATGCAATTGTTATTTTGAACTCTTTTCGGTAACTAAACTCATCTATTCCTCAAGAGCTTGAAATTTTGCTTTGAATCTCATCATCATTGTTGCACTATCATAATGGAGTTGTTGGGCTTGTTATAACAATAATATCACAAATAGCCTTTTATATTTCCCTTATTGTTAAAGAAACATGCCTACTTGTAGCTTTTGAGAGGAGCCTCTGTGAATTATAGATTTGAGCAAATTGGAGATTGTTACTTTCTTATCATTGAGTTGTCTCATGACCGAGTTAGAGTTTAACATCTCTTCAGTGATATTAAGGTCTTCCATAATTTTATCATGCTTGTAAGTTCTTTGTACAACAGGATTCAAAGCTATTAGCTAAAAAAAGGTAACAAGAACCTAATTAACTTCTATCCTACCTAATTGTAATAATATTATATTATAATAATCTCATAATATTAACCATGTCAAGATCAATTGTCATTCAGTTATAGTCCCAAAATTTCAAAAGAGAATATATATATATATATATTCCTTTATCCATCTAGCAACAGGTATCATTTTGGTTTTTCAATATAATATTATTTTTTTTATTCATTATGCCCTTATAATATTAATGAAAGGGGTAGATTATCTTAATCGGTGATTGTCAATCTCTTCTACCTCTAGTAAGGTGCCACGTTTTTTTGTTGGAGTGGAGCCATTAGATTCCAATGTAGATGAACTCCTAAAATCTTTGTATGTAGATTGTATGTCTTCCAATGTATTAATAAGAGATTTGGGGTTGCTTCTGTCCAAAACATCATCGAATTCACATGTATATGTAACATAAGATACATTCGTTGGTAGTGTTCACTACATTGAAAGGAGCAAGGCAAGCTTGTAAACATAAACGAATAAAAGAGAGCTTCAAATGCAAAAATAAAACAACAGATGGAACAAATAATTACTTCAAAGGAAGTAGAGTATATCTATAACAAAAATGAGATCCAACGCATAAGAAGATGAGGGAGAAGAAGGAAAAATGTTAGGTGGAAAGTAGCGTAGATAAGGGCATTGGTTGCTTCACAAATAACATCTTTAATAAATTGTAATACTTTTTTTCTCTTTTCTCGGATTTTTTATTTGTGTTTATTCAAACATAACCATAAATTCTATCAAAATGGCTCTCCCTTTTTTCAGAAGACTAAAACTTATAGTTCATTAACTTATGCTCATATCCTTCACAATATCTGCATATACTAAAATGTAAAGAGAAAGATAAGGGTGAAAGGGTGTTGTACCCAATCGAAAACACCTCCATTCACGAGTACGACGGTGTGGTGGATGTTCGCCAGAAAGAGAAACCAGTTAAACAGAAAATAAACCTCGCATAACAGTATCCACGACGATGATGCCGACATGGCCATTCGATGGTGCTTTCAGTTGCATCGTAGAGGCGTCGATGGCAGAGACAAGATGAAACAATTGGATCCCTAAAGACAAAGAAGCCTCGCGAGGGAATAACCACTTGCATTGTGGTCAGTCCCAATAAATAAGAGTTTCCCCAAATGCACATAACCTAAAATGTAATAAATCTAAACTTAATGGGGAGTACTATGATGTTATTGGAGAATGAGGAGTACATCAGTGAACATTCCATAATGGTGAATCGTCTAAATCATCTGGCAGTGATGAGGAGGATATGATAGGGAGTGTGAAGTACCAACATCGGAGGGGGATCTTTTAATAGTTAGGAGGTTGTTGGGTAGTATGAATAAGAAGGAGGATGATACGCAAAGAAGAAATGTTCCATTGTAGATGTCAAATTATGGAAAATGTGTGCTCATTCATCATTGATGGAGGAAGTTGTACCAATATAGCAAGTAAAAGGTTGCTGGAAAAGCTTGGTTAGTAGACATTTATACACCCATTAACTTTGTGTGTCATCTAATTTATATAATTTCACATAATTGGTAAGATCAAAGGGTCTCTTCACAGGCCTGTAATGAGGCTTGGCTAGAAAAAAAGTATTAGTTTTCCCAAGAATTCAAAAATACCACTAAGCATATAGAATAACCACAGGTGAATGGTATTATGAGTATGCTCCAAATTTTTCATGTACCTCATGCAACTCATTTCCATCACATAAAAAATGTTGTCTTTTCTCTTTTTTTTCCTGGGGTAGGGATTTTACAAAAGCCTACCCCAAACTTATTCAATTTCCTGCGTAGGGTTTTTACAAAAGCCTATCCCAAACTTATTCAATCTCATACCCTAGTAGGGTGTTTACACCCTACCTCAACATGTACCTGTTCTCTATACTAAGGTGTGGGACAAGATATATTTTCTTTAAAAGCTAAGCGTAAAGAATGAAACAGTTAAGCTCAAAGAGGGTAATAACAGATAATTAACTTTCAGGTTGGTTATTCTACTAAGTGGCTTTAAACATACCAACACATGCCTTTATCTTTTCAAACCAATTATATGATTTGATTAACAAGAATCAAACAAAAATCAATTTCATGGCAATATGTGATCCTTTTACAGCTCTTTACACACAAACTCACAATACTCAAAAATTCAAAGGTTTAGTCTTACTCTCATGTTTGAAAAAGGACTGACTTAATGTGATCATGCCAACTATCTCTCACTCAAGATGCCACCAAATATTTCAACTGTATGCACACTGATTGATAATCAAAATAGTTAAATGCATAGTGATTATTATGGGAATACGATTAGCATAAGCTAAGGATTAAGATAATGGCAAACACCAATTAAAACTACTAAAATACTAAAATAAAGTAAAAGAATTTTTTTCACCACTCGATGGCCGAGCATAATACTTGTTGGGTAAGTAGCATTGCTCCATGGGCAAGCAGCTCTGCTCGTGGGCGAGTAAATTCACTTAGCAAGGAGAAATTGTGAAGCCAAATGGTGGCTAGGCGAGCAAATCCATCGAGCAAGTGATGTTGACACATAAAAATGAAAACAAATGCTAAAAATATTGGGTTGCCTCTCAGTACGGGCTTGTTTAACGTCCTTTTAGCTTAATGTATGATATTCATAGTTTAGAATTTGTCCTTCTAGTGTGCTTCTTTAGAAAGTCTTTTCTTTATTCTATTGTTCTTTTGGGTTGTTCTTTCAATTTCTGAATCACAAATTAATTGATCAACTGAAATCTTGTGTCTCATGCACAATAAAGAAAACTATAAAGGACGTGTTAAATAATGTAAAACAATGAAGATAGAAAAAAAATTCTCTTTCTTTTTTGAAATAAAAAAAAACAAAACCTAAATTGGTAAACAAACACAATTATAATAAAGCAACTTTAGTCCCCGACAACGACACCAAAAACTTATTATAGAATTGGCAAGTGTACCAAATCGCACAACTAATATAATGGATAAGTCTATATATCGTTCCCACATAGACTAATGTGATTTAGGATAATTGTTTGTTTACTAATAAAGGGTAAAAGAAAAGAAACATTTTGACATATAAAAATAAATTCAAGATTAAGAAATAAACAAAATTCACACAATGGAATCAATTAACTTGATTTAAGAAATTATATGATAAAAGCTTCACCGGGATTGGGTTTCATGATTCCATTCAAAGAAAAAACAACAAACAATGTATTTCTTCTTGCTTCTCTCACATTCACACCTTTTGTAACAAGCCTCGATTTTGTCACAGACAAGTCTAAACTTGAATAATAAAAACTCTATATCTAACAATTTTTATTATTAAGTTTGCATTATTGAACTATATGTTAATGTTAAGAATGACTAATGATCACATTTATGTCTAGCATGTGAAATCAATTAGTTATTGTATCCTAATTAGGTTTCCCAAACTTTCTTTTGGATCAGCAAGTACTCCCACATATGCACCATATCTAGATTATGCAGTTAAATATCATAATCAGGTTTCTCAAACTATCTTTTGGATCAGTAGGTACTCCCATATGTGCAAAATTTCCAAACTATGCAGTTAAAACAAACATAAAACATAAGATATGATGGAAAAGAATTAAACTAAATGATGAATCCACATATAATTAAGAATACATTACACCCGACCCCCATGAATGAGGGAGTTAGTTACTCCTAAACATACTAAATGCTAGAATAATGATGATATTGAATGCCTCCACCCTTCAGAACCCGCTTCTATCATCAAGTGTGTTTAGATCAAGTGTTTTTCTCTCCAAAAGTGTCTCTTCACCAAAAGGGTAGGTTCCCCAAAATGGATGTTGATTTTTAACTTTTGTCAAGTCCCTTATTTATAGATTTTTCGAATTAGACTAGGTTTGCAGCTTTGTACTTGATTTTGTATTGGAATATCTTGAATATCTATATTTTAATCTTTTGAAGCTCAATATCTTTGAGATATTCTTCAAATATTATGTCTCGAAATTGAAGTAATCAACTTTGTGGATAACTGATTTTGTTGATATTCTTTTAATTCTCAATACTCAACTGATTTGGTTTATAAATCTTCTTAAATATATGATACTTCCACTTATCTACAAAATATAAACCAAATATTTATATTTTCTGATTTTATTAAATAAAACCTGAAATATATAAAAGATAATGGCAAAATAATAAAAATAAGATAAAAATAAACAAAAATAAATGCATGACAATACCAATTATCAAGCTCACATGAGTAAAACTTCACAAAGTAAATAATATTACATTTCCTCTTCACATACCCACCATTTTCACATACTAGATATAACTATAGATGTTGTAAAGTTCAATGTTTCTCTCGTATCTCTTTTTCTCTCTTTCTCTTGTTGTAAATTTTTCGTATCGTTATTTCAATTTTTGTACATTTGCTTGTTGTTTTCTTCTTCAAATTGATCTCTATATAGTTGTGGAAAAGATGAAAGTTTCATCAAAACTAAATAAATTAAGTTTTTTTTGTAACATATTGATGAGTGTGTCAGCACCCAATTTCATCCTAGTGAATAAATTTATTTTCGAGAAAAAATAAAAATAAAAAAATGTTTTTAGTTAATGGTAAATAAAAAATGGCGAAATAAAATTTTTTTCAAAGATTTTTAAACTTTAATTTTAGCAAAAAAAGAAAAAAAAGTGAGAGATGAAAAAATAAAAAAAGAAGGAAGAGCCCAATTTGTTTTAATTATCACACTCCTTTTCATGAGTCCATCAACCAAACATATTTTCTACCTTTTGTTCCTGATAGAGAAAATAGTGATATAATTCATAATTAGACGCAATACCTCTTTTAATGATTAGAATCAAGACAATATTACTGGTGATGATTAATATGGTGCTCTGATTTGTTGTGATTTTATTCCCGTAATGTGCTGCTATCACGACCAATTCCTTCCTTATATTGTTCATTATAATTAACGCTAGGATTACATTGGTATTTCAATGTGTGATATAAATACACAGTCTGTCATACAAAAAGGGATTTCCCATCACCCATCACACTTACACACTTTTTTTATCTCCCTTTTGAAAAAAAAACACATTAAAGGAGGTAGGAAAAAAAGGAAAATAGAAGAGAAAAGGTAGTTGTAATGTAAAGGAAAAGATAGTGAGATTGATAGAGAATAAGAGCAATTGAAGAGTTTGGAAAGTATGTCATTCCTTTTTTTTTCTTTTGATTTATGCATTCTCAATTTTTATTATAATTTGTTTTAATATTGTACGTGTTTTTTTTTACACATAACTTTGGCATTTTCTGTTAGGGCATTATTTTCTACTGTATACAAATATTTTGTGCTAAAAGTCATAAAAAAAATATGTTTCCTTATTTCTTTAACGTCTGACCCACAGTACCCCGATGTTATGTAAAAATAACGTCTGAGCTCTCTACCCCCGACTTAATTTAATGTCTAACCCACTCTACCCTGACGTTAAGTAACATCTGACCCCCTCTGCACCGACGTTAAGTAAGGTCTGACCACGCAGCACTGACGTCAATTTTTGGGTTTTCTCTGTGCAAAACGCAGAAACCCTAACTATTTCGTCGCGCCACCAATTTTTCGCGAAGCTTCTTCGCCGGTGACCACCATTTTGAGCTCCTCTAGGTAATTTTCAAACGTTTTCACCACCAAACTTGTTAGGATTTGATTGTGGATTGATTTTAGGCGTTTTGAACCGAATATTTTTCGTTTTCATCCCCATTTGTAGTGTTTCGCAATCCTTCCCGTCGGTGACCATTATTTCGACCTCCTCCAAGAGAGTTTTGAACGTTTTTCACCACCAAACTTGTTAGGATTTGATTGTGGATTGATTTTAGGCATTTTCAACCGAATATTATATCTGCGTGGAGTGAAGATTCAAAGTGTTAGTATAAAATTAATTGATCAAGCCCATTTGTACATCTTAAACAACATTGTAGAAGTCATTCCTTACATTTTGCAACACATTGATGAAACGAAATCTGCTCATCCACGAATGAGTGAAAAATTGGCCTAAAGCATTGATCATGCCATACTTTAGCCCACCAAAGGTATTCTGACATCATATTCTTAGTAGTTCAATCTTACAATTTATAAAACTTATAACGTCAAACCTTTCTAAATCTTTATTTCAGTCCACTCGTCCTGAAAAACAATTGGTCCGACGTCCACGTGTTATACGTGAAGATGATGAAATGGCAGAAGCAGAAAATGATCCTCTAGGAAAGCTGCTTCTGAAATTACACAAGTTGAAAAAAGGACCGGTAGAGGTAGAGTGGGAGTTAAGAGTATTTGGCCTCCATTGCCATGTCCCATTGTACATTAACCTGAATGATGCATTAGAGATCATTACATGAGACAAGATGTTAAAAAAAATTTAGTGGGAGTTAAGATTTTTTTATTGTATTTCATATTTAAAGCAAGGAATTGGTACCCCTTAATATTATACCTAATTGTCTTCTTATAGGTACATGGCCAAAGTCATTGTGGACCAAGGTCGATCTTCCGTCTATGGATTCATTGAACATCAAACCATTCAACCTTCGGGAAACTCACATGACCACATCAAACTTTATTTGCAAACATGGATGGTTGAGTCAAATAGAGAGATCTACTTGATGCGTAGGTGTTTTTGCTAGTAATATTTTATGAAGTATTATTAATTATTTTTGCTAAGTACTTGTGATTGATGGTAGGTATCATTGGCAACTATATGTCATCATTCCAAGACAATGCACAGTTGTATGGTTTTGTTCATGCCATAGGAAGATTCCACCTACTTTGAAAAACATGTTACAAGAGTAAGTATTACTTTTTTTCTATCCTAACCTATGTATCTACTTAGTTATAAAAACTAACATATGTTTTATGTTTCCAAAATTTCATTAGAATTGTGGGTAAGCCTAGAGGCCAACAACTTAAAGTATTATATCCAAAGGTTAGAACTCATTCAGTTTAAAGTTATTAATTTCTATATATCAACTTATGACTTTGATATGTGTTTATTTTATTTGTAATGTTTAGTGTAACAAGCAAGAAGATTCATGGGAATGTGGATATTATGTCATGTCTTGGATAAGAACAATCATTCGAGATGCAATTAAAGATGAATGGATAGAGGTGTGTGTGTGTGTGTGTGCGTGTGTGTGTGTGTGTGTGTGTGTGTATATTTATATATATATATATATATATATATATATATATATATATATATATATATATATATATATATATATATATATACACACACACACACGCACACACACACACACACCTCTATCCATTCATCTTTAATTGCATATTATAAATCATATCAAACTTTAAAGAATGATATTGATACATAATGAAATTGTATTACTTTTTCAGCGGCATCACCTCTACCAGATGACATTATCTACACATGAAGACAAGAGTGGGCAACATATCTATTGGAAAGATGGAGTTGATACCATAGGAATTAGAACTCCTTTCAAAAACTTTGTTGTACAAAACTATCATGTTAAAACTTTTAGTTTGGTGTTATTATATTAGTTTAGAATATATGTTGAAACTTAAGTGTTATTAGATATAATTGTAACTCCATAATTGTGCTGAAATTATTATGAAATTGTTATGGGAATTTTCTAATTTTCAGGTGTGGGAATGTTGTAAAAATAGTTAAATTAAAAAAATACAGAGCAGTTTGACGTCTGGTGGTGCTCTGACAAACGTTATTTAATGTCTAAGCTTACCATGGCTGACGTTATTTAACGTTTGTCAGAGCCCACCAGATGTCAAAGTGCTCTATTTTTTGGCTCCATTTAGCGCGAAAATTGACGTTTACTGCTTTTGGCCTCGATGTTGGATAACGTCGAACCCTTATTGCTCCAATGTTAAGTGACGTATGCTCTATTTTTCGACGTTATTTTGACGTCACCTAGTACGACGTCGGTGTTTGGACAAACGTCAAAGGTCAAAAATATCGGACGTTAAAAGACTTTTTTGTGTTAGTGATACAAGATTGTGGTTGAACGAAATTGTAAATGCTTTATTTAAAAGAATTCCATTTTTAATGACGATGGTGATTAAAACAATCATCATTGTCTTTTTTAACGACGGTTATGGTTAAAATTGTCATCACATCATTAAATGACATCATAACTACTAATAGCCCTTCTTTTGAAAATGTTTTCCAAAATATTTTTAAAACTATGTTCAATTCTTTTTTATAATGTTAACTTAGCTCTTTTAGTAAGGATCACATATCCGAAATGGCAAAGTTAAAGGATTACATATATGAAATGGTAAAGTTTATAATATATTACTATCCTTATACTCGTACATACGCACAAACCTCTTTTTTATTGTTTATAATAAAATAATAAAATGAATATTATAAAGTAATTGAAATGAATATTTATTCTTTAGAAATTAAATGTTTTTAAATGTAATAGTTATCACATGTTAAGTATAATAATTTGTATAATTATTATAATGAAAAATATAACTAATATATAACAAACATAAACCAAAAAACAATAATAAATTATTGTAACAAATTTAAAAGCTAAATTTAGTATGTAAATGTATGAACTTGAACGTGATGACACTAAGATCTTATATTTTATTTGTAGATGTGAATATTGTATTGGGTAAGACTAATTATATACAATTGGCAGTAAAGTAATAAAAAAATCTGGGTTAAGTATTTTTTTAGTCTTTATCTGACATTTTGATATATTTTGGTCTTTAAGTTTAAAAAATTAAATGAATATAGTCTTTTTAACCTAATTATATTAAATTATTTTGACGTGTCAAACACGTTTTTTCAGTAGACATTGAAGTGGGAACGTGTCAAACGGTGTAAAGAATTCAAATGTTAGCGCATTTAACATGTTAAAAGAAATTAGCGTAATTGGGTTAAAATAATTATATTCATTCATTTTTTAAGTTTGAGGACCAAAATGTATCAAAATTTCGGAGAGAGATGAATCCGAATTTTGCTTGAAAGTTTGAGGACTAAAAACATATTTAACTCAAAAATATCAACTTATATTTTAATATAAGTGAGTCTGATTTAAATCAATCCACATTTAAAAAAAACTGAATTTTTTTCAATCTAACCTAACTAGAATCCAAGATGACCGACTTGACTCACGGATTAATATCCATTTTGAGATCTCTAAACCTAAGTAGAGACTAACTATTTTTTTTTATTTGACATTTAATATTTTCAAAAATATATTATTTTAAATATATTTGTGAATAGTAATTTTGATGGTCAAAGTAGGAATTTTGAATGTCAGAAAGATTAACATGCGTCAAACTAATCATGGATATTTTAGAATTGTTCTTAGTATATAGTTAATGATTATAAATATAAATACAGATTATATATCAAATATAAAAAATAATAATATATAAAATTAATATAAATAGCAATAGCGTAAATATTTGTATGAAAGAAGTCCTATAATATCTCTTTAAAATATAATTGGATCCACCTCCTTCTCACTATTATTGGATTAATTAATTCTTTATCTGTCGCGACTTTTGTATTTTACGGTGAATAATAATATTGTAAGCAAAGTTTTTATTAACTCAAATTTAGAAATTAATTAAAATAAATGTAAATACAATAAAATTTGTAGAACACATAAATATAATAAAACATAAAAGAAGTAGTTGATACAATAAATAAATTCGAGTATTGTTACTTAAAAATCTTAAATTGAAATCACATAATAGAAAACAAATTTCCAACCTTGTAGAATTTTCACACAAAATAGACTTTTCTTCGAGGTGTTTCAAATTTGTTCCATCGATGTCAATCATATATAGTATTGGTACCAAAAATGAAAAAATAAAATACTTATATTTTGATTAATTTTCTTAACACTTTTATTTATTTTTTAAAAGTTGTAGATGCATTTTTATTTAAATGAATTTATCTAATAAGTATCAATTAAAGATATATATATATATATATATATATATATATATATATATATATATATATATATTTTT
>Ga0209589_1006157_pt1 | contig 19997 bp, 20 predicted proteins | sample CowpeawhiteBW_FD_187525 | JGI IMG/M metagenome (GOLD analysis project Ga0209589, IMG submission 187525) | Root nodule microbial communities of legume samples collected from California USA - Cow pea white BW (SPAdes) (version 2) | ecosystem: Host-associated > Plants > Roots > Nodule | place: USA... | reverse complement strand
CAAAGAAATTAACAACAACATAAACTAAACCCTAAATTACATAGGTGAGATAATGAAATATACTACCTGTGATCATGCAAGAACTAACAACCGCGAACAGAGTAGGCATCACAAAGGAAAAAAAAAACCTAGAATGAGACGATGAAGTGAGAAGCACCACTTACTAGAGAGACAAAACACAGAAACACACGGATGAGCGGCGTGGAGACTGAACTAGGAGATGTAGTGGTGACGTAGACTGGGCGGTGAGTTGTGTTGACGTTGTGGTGAAGATCTTGATCTCGTCGGGGATAGCAGAAGCGGTGGTCGACGAGTTTACGACAGTGCAGAGGTGTTGAGAAATGAAAAGAAAAAAAAATAGTGAAGAAGATTACGGTGAAAAGTAAGCTTTGAAAAATAAAAGACTCACTAATTAAGTTTAAGATAATATAATCGACGGATTGTGACAGTTAAAGAAAAATAACAGAAATAAAAATAATTTTAGCGGTTTATTTAACTGTTACAATTTGACCGTCAATAAAAAATATTTTTTTAATGATATATATACGAAAATTATACCAATTCTAATTATAACTAGTATAAAAAGTTTTTTCTAATATTGTAAAAATGTCATCGCATTAACTTTTATACCGGTTGAAAGTATAATTGGCATAAAAGATCTCACATTATTTACAAAATTGTCATCTGCCTCTTGTTTTATACCTGGTGGATTTGAACAGGTATAATAATGTAGGTATAAAAAGCTTATTTTACACTAGTGGAATACTACCATGTGTTGTGTTGTGTGTTGTGTATTGACGACAGGGATTAAAATGAGACCATCCTGACTTTGCTAGTAACTTGATTCATATGGAAGAAAATAGGCTTAATTACTCGGTTGGTCCCCACTTTGGTGGGAAAGTTTCAAGTTAGTCCCCACTTTACTTTTTGTGTCAATTGCATCCCAAAATTCGTTAAAAAGCTTCAATCAAGTCCTCTTTCACGTCGTTAAAATAGTTAACAACCGCATGATTAGGTATGCTTATTTGGTAGGTTATGAAGATGTGGCATAAATGTTTTCTGATGTGGAAATTATGATTGATAACAATATTGAAAAATGGGATTCAAATTGTATTTCATACACAAGGCCTCCTTAATCTTGGGAGTTGTACCTCCATTCACCATTATTGCCATCCCATTACACCACCCTCTCTCGAATCCTTCATTAAGTTTCACGCTAAACATTAAAACACACAACATAATCTGTGGAAATATAAAAAATATGAGACATAATACAAAATTCTTTAATTTAATTCTTTATTTGAGGGAGGACAGAAGGTTTAGGGTTTGAAGAAGGGGGAAATTAGAGGAGGTAAGAAAGATGGATCGAAAAATACAGTTTTCGACCTCCACAATTAACCCCATTGTTGTTTTTCTAGGCTTCAATGTGTTTGTTTGAGTCTCTGTTGAAAACACGAATGATTGGATTTTTATTGAAACTTTATTATATAAAAAAGGGTGAAGGAATGATTAAGAAGTTATAATTTTCAGAATCTCTTGAGAAGTGTGGATTCTTTTATTCCTACTTTTAAGGAGGGTGATGAAGTGAATACTACGTCGTTTTAAATGAATTGGGGTTTTCCCTCTTTTTGTTATTGGCATCGTTGCAAGGAATCCCATTAGTGTAGGCAAGTATTTCTGCCATGGTTATTTTGGTCATTTAGCCTCGGTTTAAGAACTAAGACATATCCAACCGAGGTAAAAAATAGTGCATTTATGCCTCGGTTATGAACCGAGGCATATTTAACCCTTACTGTCTCGGTTTCGAAGTCAACCAAGGCATAATATGCCTTAAAAATAAAAATAAAATTAATGGCCACCAACATCCAGCCATTGTGATTAAAATATGTGAATGTGCCACCATTGACGCCGACAACCGCGTCACCAAAAAATGTTTCACCAACCACCATGCCCACGCACATGGAGAAACTCACACCAATCACCATTGTAGGTCTACACCTAAGACAAACCACCATCGTCACGTTTCTTCCACATGAGCAACATCTGCAAAACAAAGCAAGTCTAAGTTCACGCACCATACCTTCTCGTCACACATCGGCAACCAGCCACCACACATGAATAAGAACGATTCAGTAGAAAACCACTGTTGGCCACTGTAACTTCATCATTAAACGCAAACCCTAACTCACACATGAACGACAACAATGGAGACAACGCTTGAGCTCCATGCGTTCTGCAACAATGAAGAAGGGATGTGTGCTCTGTAACAATGGAATAAGGGAACCTGCATGGAAGAAGAGAACTTGCGCGTTCTGCAACTATTTGAGACAAAATGCAACAATGGAGATGTTGTTGTTGCACCACGCAAATAAGACGCTTCAACAGTGCACGATTCTGTTTTTAACCCTAACAAGGCTTATTGCCTCGGTTGATTTTAAACCGAGGCATAAACAAGTATATGCCTCGGTTAAGTAGCACCCGCTGTATAAATGTAATCACATATGTCTCGGTTAAAATTGGACTGAGGCCTAAAAGATTATCTGCCTCGGTTAAGTATCCACCCAAGGCATAAAACTTTGTGTTTAATTTTAAAAATTGAAAATAGCGGGAAAACATAAAAATTTTGGGACATATATGCCTCGGTTGTCTATAGAATTGAGGCATAAACATGTATATGTTTCGGTTGTCTTTAGAATCGAGGCATAAACTTCCTCAAATATTACAAAAATGTCACCTCGTCTTTATATGTCTTGTCTGCCCTAGAACCGAGGCATATAGGGCGTTATAAAATGCACAAACTGCACTAGTGCCCAATGGAAGAAAATGGAAGAGAAGAAGAACAGAAGCACCGATGACGCTAACAAGCTTCCGATTATGGCCAATGTTGTCGAGGACAATTCCTGTTGGGCAGAGGCGACATTGACTTTGTGGGTTAACGAAGGAAGAGGCCATGATTGTCTAGCTTTGTTGTCATTCTTTTAGTGAGGAAGAAGAAATAGTCCACACCATTTCATTAGGGCAAACATCATCTTCTCCATTAAAAAGAACAACTTGACATGTAAACAACTCCATTTCCACAACAAATTTAAAATTTTTGACACGTATTCATTACAATTTGCCACACCACCACCATTTTAACTCCGGTTTTTGAAAATTAACGGAAAGAACTTGATTAAAGCGTTTTAACGAATTTTGGGATGCAATTGACACAAAAAGTAAAGCAAGGACCAACTTGAAATTTCCTCACTAAGGTGGAGACCAACTGAGTAATTAAATTGAAGAAAATAATTAGGTATGAGATTCATATTTGAAATTTTTGCAAGAGGCCGAACTTGTGAGATATAGAATTTACCTTACCATGTTGTATGAATCGGGAAGCAGCTGAAAGATGATATAACTATAGAGATAGTAGTGAAAAAGTAATGATAGGTGCATGATCTTAGGATGCTAGTCAATACACGAGTTCTTTAAAGGTTGAGTCTGTAGTTCTTGATATATGAAAGGGCCATGACAGCCTTTGTATTTGGATATAAATGGTATGATTTCTAAGAAGTTATATAGTGATTCCATATTACCTTTATAATTTTTTTCTTTTATTTAAAGTTTATAAGTTTTAAATTATCTTTAATCTATCTTATATATTTTTCTGTGATATTGTTATCTATCTCCTATTATCGTGAACTTCACAAGAGCATACTGAGACGTATTAAGGAAATAGTAGATGTGGATAGTGTAATATAGATATAAATGATAATGTGATATATTAGTCTACTCATTTCTTTATCTTTTGAAATACCCTTAATACATTTTATTATTGGAAAACACATGATATTATAAACTATACTGTATCGGTGCATTTGGTATATTTATGTAATTACTTCTTAATAGTGTTTTGAGGCTATAAATGAGTTGTCACACTTTTGAGTCAAATAACATTTTCTTCACACTTTTTTTTTCTTTTTTCACCCTCCTCAATTTAAATAAAGACAAATTAAAGATCAACGTAAGTGTACAACAAAAATACTTAAAGGTGGGGAGTTAGAATGGTATTTATAGAAAAAATTAAATATTTAATTAGGATTTGAAAAAGTAACATTAACATTCTAGAACTTTTAAAGATTGAAGTCTAAATATTCTAATTAAAAATATATTTTTTAATGTAACAATTATGATTACTAATTCGTATTCTCCACTGGCTTTTGTCAAGAATCAAACTCAATACATTTTATTTCATCTTGTATTCTTTCACACACTCCTCTAAAATCCATGCTAAAGAGGAAAAGATACATGATAATTATCTCTTCAATAGTCTATGTAAAAGAAAAATTGTTACTTTATTGTTTGAAAAAAAAAAGTAAATTTAAACTAGTTGATGAGACATAGCCATTCACCTTTTCTAGGCCTTGTGTTTCGTCGTTTCATGCTTTTATTCTTTTAGCTATGAATTGTTACCCCGAAAAATTTATAACTACACTGAATCAGAAGCTATAGTAAATATTAAAATTAAGCAACTGATTTTTTTTATATAATTCATTAATATGTTAAGGTTTAAACTAATCTGATTTGATGGTAAAGTGATAAAAATTATTATTATTATTATTATTTTAGTATTATTGATAAATTTTGTGGGGCCAAACGTCCTTGTGATTCTGTTATACTTTTCTTGTGGGGGAAGTTAGATCAACAAGTTGATGCCCCTACTCAATTCGACCTCATGTCTGTTATAAACACGCATTCTACAGTTTTCATGTGTGGTATTTTCAAACTTTTGAAACAACTTTTAGATCTCTTTTCTCATTCTTATCGTGTGCTCCTTCTCAAATCTAAACACACATCACACAACAATATCTTAATATTTTACAACCTCTACATTTTAAAATCTTCTATACTCTGTTATTCCACTTTTTTTTAAGAACCTTTGGTGTAGTTACAAAGTTTTTGTCGATTGTGAAAGTTTACAAATTAAGACTTTTCTGTAATATCGTTATGTTTTTCTGTCAATTTAAACTAGCTTCTAACTTATTTGGAGCTTCGAATTCCTAATTTGAGATAAGCTTTTTATTTTTAATTAAAAAAAAAAAGCAATTTATATACACGGCCAATTTAGCTTTCTTTCATACAAATATCGAATAAAATTATATCACAATGATGTGGCTATATTTCATGACAGTATATCTAAATTAAATCCTAAAATAACCTATAAAAGTTTGTAAGTGTTCATGGAGGGGTTAAATGAAAAAATTGAGATGAATATGTTAATTTTAAATTACCTAAGAAATATAATTCATTTATTTTTATTTCCTTGTTCCTTGAGTGTACTTGTAGAGAATTTCTATAAACTTAGTTGTGTTGTTTTGAACTTTGATTGATCTTATGTAGTTTGACAATCTATGCTGGACATGGCAATTATGATTCACTTTATGTGTGACCATTGCAAATCACATTTTTGACACGTAAACATTGGCATTGATTTGTTGTTTGGTGTGACAGAAAGTTGCTTGAAATGAAAATGGATATCTCTATTTTTTCACGAGGGTTGATCTATGATTTATCCTATGTCTGTCCAATGAAAATGGAAGACAATAACTAGATGAGAAAACATGTTGAAGTTACTACTTAAAGTCAATACAATTTTTCGCTCATGTTGTTCCATTTGTCCCCTGCTTGACCATGATAGAATAGACGAACTTTCCCCTTGTGGTCATCATTGTTTTGTCACTATAACCTCTACCAATAACGTCTTTGTTGCATATAATTGTTTTTTCATTCATCTTAACCTGCAAAATCGTTGCTTGCAAATGGAAACCTCACTGCCTCTAGCCACTGATAGCTTCTCTTATGGTTGGTTATCAAACTGCAAACCCTTTGCAAATGACCTTCAGGAGTCATCTACCTGCAATTCCCCATTAATGGAAGAATGGAAAAGCTTCAATTTTGATATTTCCTTCACTCACTCCCCTTCTGTTCTTGCTCATGCTGATGAACTTTTCTCTAATGGCCTTATCAAGCCATTATTCGCTGACCCTTCCAAGTTAGACTCCTGCAAAACCATCCTAGCTTCCACACACCAATCCGAGCCTGTTTCTTCCTTTTCTTCTAGACTTGTTTCTCCAAGAACTGTGCAAATTCATCATGGTTTTCTCACAAGGTGGAAAACCTCCACATGTAGAACCTTGAGAAACCTTTCTAGGTATGTCAACCAACTATGCCACAGAGTTGGAAGCTCCAGGAAAAATACTAAAGTTGATGATTTTGACAAGGAAGAGTGGCTTGTTAATAGCTGGAGCAGTTCACACCAAGCATCTTCAAAATCAAACTCTATCAGTCCAATTGGTGCTTTGCATGATCATGAGAACTCAATCTATGAAGCAGTTCTCCACTGCAAAAGATCAATAGGTCTGTCTGCTCACACTTTTCCCTATTTTTCTTCTTCTTTTTTTAATTTTAGTGTATGATTTTTAACCTTGCGAATTAACTTCCTTCCAATTTTTCAGAAACATAATAAAGAGAAGATAATTGTAGAGCTTCCATGGGTGGTAGCTGATAAAGCATGTCTACTGGTTCTTTGCATCATTTCTCTCTTGTTCACACTCGGTGTTATTTTTCTTTGCATAAACAAGAAGAGGTGCCTTGTCAGATACCAACCGCAGGGTTTATAAATTCAAATTTCAGAAAATGTTGGATTGGATCCTACTGCTTCATGGTTTTGTACAGATATGATAGCACAAACTGCGTGTTGTATTCGTATATTTAACACAGATAACAGTGTTCTTCTTCTTCTTCTTCTCTCTCTTCATTGCTCTCTTTAACTGTCAATAAAACTTGGCTGGGAGGTTTTACTGCAAGGTCTTTCTGAGAACAAAGTTACTTCAGAGACCTTCAACACAGTAATTATAGCACATACGTATACTCTATGAGAAAAAAGGATATCCAAATTTGGAATATTGACAAGAGCATGTGATAGAAAATATATTTTTACTTCAGAAAGACCAAGTTGTGGATGAAGATTTTTATTAACATATATTTCATTATAAGTACGTGTGCAAGAGGATTATAAAACAATGAACTTTTAATTATAAATTAATATCAAATTATTTAAAATTTTAATTTTTAACTTATGTATAACCTATCTTAATTTCTTAAAATTTAAAACTTTTAACTTATATATAATGCCACCAAAAAGGGTGGTTCTGGGTGGCAGCAAGTTAATTATTCAGTAGGGTATTTGATTGTCTTGTTCAGAATTGTCACTTGTGGATATTTTTCCTTTACACACATTACAAACAACAACCACTACGCTACTTTGTCAATTCAAAAATTGGATCTTATTCTCCAGGTGTGAAATAGCAAGGGAATGTTTTTAATAGAAAGCAAAATCACCAGGTAGAACCTCCCTCCTCTAGACTCTGGACCATTTTAGCAAGCGACAAACCTATAAATTTTACTCAAAAACTCTGTTGCTGATGTGTGGAAACTTTGATTTACACTTAATATTTTTTTCCTCACACAACTACTTAATCATGATTATACTGGTTTAATCTTCTCAAAAATTAAGCAAGAACAAGAGTAATGTCAAAAAGAAATAAATTAAAATCATAACCCACATCATTCTAGTCTGAAATGGATTGGATTGTCATTTTTCACCTATGCATAAATAGTTAACATTAATTTTATTTAAATTTAAATTTGGGTATTTAAAAAAATGATTGATGTTAACTTTTCTGGAATTGTGGCCTAGCCTTATTGAATAAGCAAGAGATGATGTTGGAGAAAAATCCATAGTTGATGCAGTTTGATTCTTTGTTTTGTTTGTGAGAGTTGTTGGCTACTAATGTATGATGAATAGGTAGAAAGTGACTTTGATTTATCACTTTGCATCTCTCCAACTCCTTCAAAGGTTGGGTAGGGTGAGTGAGGACAATATGTCGCTGCATTCTATGCATATACTTGTGCTCACAGAGACTCTACCCATCCCACTCACTCCTATCCTTTCTTCAAATAATCTTTTTCTTTTTCCTCTTTCTCTCATTCAAAATTCACACCTCATTAAACAAATCTTTTAAAAAATTAAATCTTATTTAATTCGATGGCTAATTACATATTAAATATTCATTAAGCTTGATTTATTGTAAAATATTGTGACAACACGAGAAAAGATACGTTTCTCAATATGAATTTAACAGAAATTCACACAGAAAAGAAAAAAAAAAGATTATACTATAGGAGAATCAAATTTAATATACCATAAAAAATCTCAGTGATTCATGCCTTGATAGTCTAATTTACTTGATAAATTTTTATATATTTGATTTCAATTTAGTCTGGTATATATCTTTATAATTTAGTTCCTATAAATCGACACATGACATGTCGGATCTATTTTAAACTTTTTTTTTGAAAATTGAAATGCAATTTAAATTCTTTTAAAAGTAGAAATTAAATTGATGTAATCTCATCAAAATTAGGGGTGATAATGTAGACCAGTTTGACCTGTTTAGGCCCATCCTGCACTTGGTCTACAAAAATGCGGGTCACTTTTTTTCTTCTTAAGTTCTTATGATAAGGTTTTTAATGTTAACAAATTGGAAAATTGGGAAGTTTTAACAAGTTCACAATATTAAGGAAAAACTTTGGGGAGTTTGATGGTAAATTGATAATTCAACATTTTGATTATATTCATATTCGTACTTTGACATGCATGATGTATTCTTCAAATTTTAGCACATTAAAAAATACATAATACTTGTCTTTTTCACTCATACAAGAATTTGGAATGTTCATATAGAAGTCCAAAACGAAAGTAACCAATATATACAAATACAATTTTTTTTATGCAGGCCAGCTGACAAATCCCGTCAGGCCAAACCCACATTGTCACCCCTAATTAAAATGGGGATCATCCAAGTAATTAAGTCTTTTATCTTTTTGTTTATTTGTTCCTTTTTCATTATGCCTATAGGAATAAGATATAAATAATTTTTTGTTACACATAATAAATCTCTAATCAAGTTCTTTTATTAAATATTCAAGGAATTAATGTATAATAACATAACTTGCAATCTAACTATTGAGGAATCAATAATTAGTGATTTTTGTGAATACATTGGTATAGGAAGATGATAACTTATATGTACAGGTAATTGAGGGATACATGGGAGTTAGATTCAATGTAGTTAAATCATTATAATCTTATATATTGATCTCCCTCTAATTATATATTTGCTTTTAGTAACTTATGTTTTATTTTCTATATTGGCCCTACTTTCTCTCTCTTTTTCCCTCATTTTGTGTAAGGTTTTTTTATTATTATCTATTGTGAATCAAATCTAATGACAATGAACAACTAATCATTTTGTATTAGAATTAATGTAGAGGTTAGAAGAATGCATTTTTGTGCTAGTCCGGACTTGTGAAGTTGAATTTTGATTAACTTTTCAACGGAATCGTGAATTTTGAAATAACATATTAGCTTTAAGGGGAAATTAATAGATCTTATAAATATGATTTTTAGAAACTTTTCACAATAAGACGAGGGGATTAAACGGTGTGAGGATCATAATTTAATGATTGAAAATAGTTTTGAAAATATTTTTTTAGGATGCTTGTAAAGGATAGTCTATGATTAGTATTAGAGTAATAGAAGAGGCGATGTAATGCTTAGAAATTTATATTGGTTTACTCCAATATTGCACTACCTACATGCAATTTTCCTTTATCACATGTACATGTACCAATAATCCAAACTTGATTAGAAGCGTCATCATTATATTAAATCACTTTTTACTATCTCCTTTTCTTCCCCTTGGTGCAAGTGCTTTTTAAGATTAAGTCACTTCTAACTTTTTTTTTAGTATATTATTACTAACATTCCTAGCTACGATAAAAAGTTAGTTATAAAAATTAAGATAGACTTTTTAAGAGAGAATATAAGTTATGAACACTCCTTTTTGAGAGAATATACTTAATAAAAAGTGAAGGTTTTATAAATAAATCTCTCAAAAAGTCTATTAGACTGTCTATTTAAATTTAACACTTTGAAAGATTTTACAACATCACGTGCCCAAGAGGTTGATTTTTCACATAGGATCATTATTTTGGTTTACATATTAACCTTTTATTTTTAATATTTATTTAAGTTAGTGTCAATTAAGTGAATGCAAATTATAAAAAAAAAATACTAAAATAAATAAAGTTAACATTGACTTAATTTACGCTAAAATTATTATTTTTAGTATTTTATTTATTTGAGTTACTATCACTTAAGCATATGTTAACCACAAAAAACTAAAATAGATAGGGTGAAAATCAGCTTATGAGACACTAGCTTCATTTATTTTTTAATATTTATATTTATTTAAGTTATTATGTTAACACTAAGTTATATATTCTAAATTTATGTACATTCTTCACATTGAACATGGATCTTGAATTATTTTTAATCTAAAGGCCTAGATTTAAAGACAACAAATCTCCTCACTCATAGTTTTCTTCTTTCACTCTATATAAATATCATCACATTCATAAATTTTCTCACACTCATGTCTTTCATCCATACTCATCTCCTATATCCACACTTTTATCTTTCATCCACACACTTCTCCTCATCTCCTTCATCTACTTCTTCTACTCATCTCTTTCATCTATATTTTTCCCATCTCCTTCATACATATCATTCTCATCATCTCCTTCATTTATATAATCTTCTTTTTCCTTCATATTTATCTTCATCATTTACACTCATCTCCGTAATCCATTATAATTATTTATTTATTTAGTTTTATTTATATTATTTAAACATAGAGGTCCTGAACACATCCTTTTTGAAATTAGTATCATTAACGTCAATTAAGACAATACAAATTAAACTAATATTAAAAATAAATTTTATTTAGCATTGAATAATGTGGTGCTTAATTAAATAAATTTTAAAATAAAAATGTCTTAATGTCGACCAATCCAACCTAAACTATTTTAATTTAAAAATTAGTAATGAATTTAGCTAAGTCAACATTAACTAAAGTTTATCATCAAAAATCAACTGTAAAGAATTAGCATTCATGATTTTAGTGGTGCATAGTGTGTAATGCAAAGTGGACACTAATAATTATTTAGCATGACTTTTGATCGACACATGAGTACTAAATTTCTTATAGTAAAGTAAATTAGGAAAACTCAAAAAAAAGATTAACACTTCGTCTTTAAGTTTCATGTTACTTAACAAAGAAAATGGTAAAAACTACTTTAAAATATTTAATGGTAATAGTCAATTTAATAAAATAATTATTTATATAATTCATTCTTCCACTTGGTATAGACAACCTACATTTCGAAAGTACAGAAAAGAAGCACACTTGTAGCATTTGTATTATGCATGTAATCCTATTCATTCACGTGAAGTCCACGTGCAATTGTTAGCAAAGTTGTGGTCTACTATTCTTCTGCAAATAATTCTCTTCTACAAGCATGGACACCTCGGCTCGTGTAAGGTCACATTAGTTGGGACCCAAATAAGAAAGTATGCACATATGTGAGCCTTTCTCCTTTGATTTTTTAAATTATATAATTCAATTTTATTTTTTAAAAGTTTACTTATATATAATAATTTTTAAAATACAAATATTTCGTATAAAAAAATTTAAAACTTGCGTACTATATCTTGGTTCCGTGGCTGACTAATTCATGCAAGTCATGTCACTATTGTCTTGCCAAGTTGCGACAAACAATGGTTAGATGCTTATATGGCTTACACAATTAAACTACTCTAATACGACAAGCAGGTGTAAAAGAATGTTCTGGATTATAAGCTCCGTGATTGTCCTAGAATTTTCATAACATAATTTGTGTTTATATACTTTCATGCTCTTGTCGGCTCTATGCTTTCATTTTGGGTCATGTGTTTCAGCTTTTGTTGTGTCCACATCTTCTCTCTTTCCTCCTCTATTTTTTTCTTCACAGAAAGAAAATGAGGTAAGTGTATGGATATTAAAACTAATTGATAACCGAAGTAAGAAAAAAAATCTAATTCATGTTTTATATATATATACATATATATATATATATATATATAAGGTTTAGAATAAGAAATATGAAAAAGTTATGGGGGACTATCTCAATCTAATGAAAACATTCTTGGTTTCCTTTTAAGAACAGATATTACTTTTTTAAGATTTTACCTTATTTCTTCATGTATATTTAATAATCAAACTTTTTATGTATCCTTATTTAATAAAAAAATATTGTTGAAATGGAGGGTCATAAAATGGGTGAGACTAAGATTAAGGCTACAGCTAACACTAAGATGTAAGAGAGGGGAGAGAAAACTAATGAATTTTTTTTTCTGCCCTTCATTCATAACAAAAGCAACCCTAAATAAGGTTGCAATGAGCTAGGTGTGTCCCTGAATTACAAAAACATCTGTATGTTATTTTGGGCTTCCAAACCATAACTAACATAATTAAAACGTGATCACCAAAACTAACTTAAATGAAATCCTTCATCTAGTGAGGTTTCTTATGCTCTCTTGTGGGCCTTGTGGTGGTATTGGGTCGTGTTGTATCATTGCCTACCCTTGAAGATTGCACTTTGTCCTCAAAGTGGGGAATGGAGGGAGTTTGGGCCGGGATGGGTGGCGTTGAAGAAGTGGGTATTAGGCTAGGGTTTAGTGTGTGGGGTTGGTCAATGTTCTGGATGGTTGTGGGGTTGTGTGGCTCGAGGAGGTTAGGTGGGGAATTAAATTGGGGAACCGTTGGAGTGGGTTGAGGTGGCATGTGTTTATTGGAGAGTGTGGGAGGTGAAGTTAATGTGGTAGGTGGGAAAGTAGATAATGGGTTTTGAATGTTTTGGAGGTTTGTAGAAGGGGGAAACTCGAGGGGGTTAGGTGAGCTAAAGTGGGGGACAGTTGGATGGGGATGAGGTGGCACATTTTCAGTTGAAGGTGTGGGCGGTGGAATTAAAGTTGTAGATGGGGAATGGATTCGCACATCTAAAGGGTTAGATACGGGTGAGTTAAGGGGAGGGTTTTCAAAAGTGGAACGTGAGATTGGGGTTGCGCAGGGAGGGTTCCCTCTAAAGGGTCTTAACATCGAAACATAAACATCGGGTGGACGCGTGAGGTAGGAGGGAGGCAAAGCTCATATGCGACCATGCCTATGCGACGAAGGATTTGGTAAGGACCTAAGTAGCGGGGTGCGAGTTTGGCGTAAGATCGATGATGGTCCGAATGTTGACGATAAGGTTGGAGGCGAACCCAGACCCAGTCATGGACCTCGAAACTTCTGTCAAAGCGGTAACGGTTGGCTTGATTGGACATACATTGACGAGTGCGTCGAGGGTTATTTTTGAGGTTGTGAAGGACAAGCGTATGTTGGTGAAGGAGGTCTGAAATGGTGGTGCCAACGCGTTGTGTATGTAGCATGTCGAGGGTCGTGGGTGGAGGTCGGCCATATAGTGCTTGGAAGGGCGAGGTGCCAATGGCGGAGCGGTAAGATATGTTGTACCACAGTTCTTCCAGATGTAGGTATTGGTACCAACTGTGCGGGTACTCACTAGTGAAGCATCGCAGGTAAGCTTCTAAGCCTCTATTCAACACTTCTGTTTGACCGTCGATTTGGGGGTGATATGAGGAACTGAACTTGAGAGTTGTTCCCTGTGCTTTACACAGGGTGCACCAGAATGTGCTGACAAAGAATGGGTCTCGATCAGAGACGATGGACTTGGGAATTCCATGAAGGCAGAAAATCTCAATGGAGAACTGACGGGCCAGATTTGGGGCAGTGAAACTTGTGCGCAAGGCAATGAGATGTGCGTACTTGGTTAAGCGGTCACATATAACCTAAATAATAGTGTGGCCTGCAGATGTTGGTAAGTGTGTGATAAAGTCCATGGAGAGGTCTTCCCAAACCTGAGCAGGGGTGGGTAGAGGTTGAATTAATCCTTGTGGTTTGTGTGGCAGGTATTTGTTGCTTTGGCAAATGGAGCATTGTTGAATGAAGGTTTTGACATCCCGAGTCGACCCAGGCCAGTAAAACGAAGCTGCAAGTCTAGAAAGGGTGGGTTTGAGTCCTGAGTGACCCACCGTAGGTGATGCGTGAAGTTCATAAAGGATGCGTTGTCGAAAATCTTGTGTAGTTGGGAGGAATATGTGATTTCAAAAAAATAAGATCCCTTGTCGTGTTGAGAATAGACTAGGTAATTGGTGGTCTTTGGTGCAGGATTGAATGAGGGCCTTCTCTTCAAAGGTGGAATAAAAGTGTTGAATTTCTTGAAGGAGGTCTGGAACGGGAGAGGATATGGCTAGTAGTAGTGAAGGGTTGGGGGTCTCTTGGCAGGATAGTGCATCTGCAACAATATTTTGTTTCCCAGGTTTGTATAAGATTTCAAAATCATAACCTTGTAGTTTAGTTGTCCATTTTTGTTGTTCTGGTGTTTGAATGGTCTGGGAAAGGAGTGTGTTTAAGCTTTTCTTACCTGTGAAAATTTTGAAATGGTTGTCCAACAAGTACTAACGTCATTTCTTGACTGATTCTATGATTGCATACATTTCTCGTACATACACTGATGTGACACGGAGATGGGGGCACATCTTTTTGCTGAAGAAGCCGAGGAGGTGGTCATTTTGATTGAGGACAGCGTCAATGGCAACAGTTGATGTATCGATTTCGAGGGTGAATGGTTCAATGAAGTTGGGAAGATGTAGTGTAGGTAATTCTGACATATGCAGTTTGAGTTGTGTAAAAGCTTGTTGGGCTGGTGAAGGCCATGTAAACTTGTGATCATGTAATAAATTCGTGAGAGGAGCGGCAAGTGTGGCGTAATGGCGCACAAACTTTTGATAAAAACTGGTGAGGTCGAGGAAACCACGTAACTCCATGTGTGATCGTGGTGTGGGCCAATCATTGATGGCCTTCACTTTGTCTGGATCAGGGCCCACTCTGTCAGATGAGATGAGGTGGCCCAAGTAACTCACTTGTGTGGTAGCAAAACTGCACTTAGATAACTTTGCAAAAAAATGTTTAGTTGCCAATAGGTCTAAAATAACATGTAAATATTGAAAATGGTCTGCCAAAGTGGGACTGTAGATTAGAATGTCATAAAAAAAACAAGAACAAACCACCTTAGATGTGGTCTTAGGAGTTCGTTCATGGCTACTTGGAAGGTAGAGGGGGCGTTGGACAGCCCAAATGGCATAACTATGAATTCACAATGGCCATTTGTAGTGCGAAAGGCTGTCTTGTGAGTGTCTTCGGGAATGACTTTGATTTGATGGTAGCCTGAATAAAGGTCAATCTTAGTAAAAACTATAGCTGAACCTAATTCATCGAGCAATTCATCAATGGTGGGAATAGGAAAATGGTCACGAATAGTGACAGCATTAAGGGCTCTGTAGTCCACACAAAATCTCCATATGTCATCTTTTTTGCAGACTAAAAGTTCTGAGGAGGAAAAAGGGCTGGTACTTGGTTTGATGAAACCTTGTTCAAGCATTTCTGAGATTAATTTGGAAATGGTATCCTTTTGGGAGTGAGGGTAGCGATATGGTTTGACATTAATTGGAGGGGTGTTGGGCAGAGAAGGGATACGATGATCGTGAGGTCTGGATGGGGGTGGGCCATGGGGTGGTTGGAAGATGGCTTGGTGTTTTAAGAGGGTGGCTTGTATTTGGTAAGGTAGGTCATATAAAGGGGAAGACTGGGTTTGTAGGCTTATATGTAATAGGAGTGGTGAAGTGAAGGGAGGTTCCATAGATAATAGGTGGATGGAGGCCACGTCATGGGTGGAGAGCAATTGGCAAAATTGGTGATAACTAGTTGGGGTGGCTAAGGTTGTGGTGGTGGCTTGGAGCGTAATGTGTTGGTTGTGGTGAGTGAAAGCGATGCTTGGGAAGGAAAAATCAATTGTGATGGGTCCCAAGGTGCGTAACCATTCAATGCCTAAGACAACATCTGCTCCTTCAATGGGGAAGAGGTAAAAGGGGATGCAAAAGGTAGAGTCCTAGAGGGAGATATTCACTGAAGGCAAAGACCTTGACAGTTAATGAAAGCATTGTTGCCTACCATCACTGAAAAGGGAGGGGTAGGTTTAATTGGTAGGTGGAGGTGATTGGCAATTCGAGTTTGCAAGATATTATGGGAACTACCAGAGTCAATAAGGACTGTGATAGGGAGGTTATGAATTTTAGGGTTTGAGGGGATGGAGTTCTGTGAGGGCTTGAGTGGAGAGATGAAAATGGACAAGGTCATGGGTGTCGGGTAATGTGGGTGAGTCAATGGGTGGATCTGGGTCAGGTGGAGTGCCAGGATCATCCAAAAGTAATAAGAATCTAGAGGTAGAGCATTTGTGGCCAGGGATGAACTTTTCATCACAATTGTAGCAGAGCCCTTAGGCTCGACGTTCTTGTAATTGTGTTGGTGTGAGACGTTTAATAGGAAGGGAAGATGGTGTGCAGTTGGTTGGGGTTGTTCGATTAGGTGTCGAGGTGGAAGGGTTAAAGGGGTTTGTATGAGAGGTTGGGCGGAAGGGTTTAGGTTTAGCGTCACAAAGTTTATCCTCAGTGACTTTGGCCAGGCCAATGGCTTGAGAGATGGTGAGTTCTCGTCGAATTTCGGGTTGAAGGCCTGAAAGGAAGCAGTTGAGTATGGTGTTTGGAGATAGGCCAATAACACAGTTACAAATTTTTTTCAAAGCGAGTTTGATATTCAGTTATAGTGATGTGTTGTTGTAGCTTAAAAAGTTTGGCTTTATGGTTAGTGTAAGAAGAAGGGCCAAAACGGAGTTCAAGGGAACGGGTGAATGAGGGCCAATATGTGAGGAGGTTGTTTTAGTGCATCCATTTAAACCAGCTAAGGGTTGGTCCTTTCATATGAAAAGCTACCATGGATAAACGGTGTTCGGGAGGTATTTGGTAGAAGACAAAATATTGTTCAGCTTGGAATAACCAATTTAGGGGTTCACGGCCTTCAAAAAAATCGAGTTGGAGGTTAGGTGGTCTAATAAGTGGTGGTAGGGGGTAGAAAGAGAATGGTGAAGAGGTTGTGTTGTCATGGTCGTGGAGTAGTGTGCTTGGCCATGGAATAGGGGGAAATATAAGGAATGGAGGAGGAAGATGAGCCAGAAGGGGTTAAGGATGATACCTGCTCAAGAAGGGCCGAGAGGGAGGACTGTAGGGATTCCTGTTTGGCTTCTATGGCATCTTGACGTTGCTCTTGGGACTCCATATGAATTTGGATGGCAGAAAGGCGGTCTTGAATGGCATGAAGAATGTCTTCTATTTCTTTAGATTGGGGTTTGAGAGGCATTGAGAAAGCATGAAAGCACCAATGTTAGGTTATGGCTACAGCTAACACTAAGATGTAAGAGAGAGGGGAGAGAAAACTAATGAAAATGCTTTTTTCTGCCTTTCATTCATAACAAAAGCAACCCTAAATAAGGTTGCAATGGGCAGATGTATCCCTAGATTACAAAAACATTTGTATGTTATTTTGGGCTTCCAAACCATAATTAACATAATTGAAACGTGATCACCAAAACTAACTTAAATGAAATCCTTCATCCAGTGAGGTTTCTTATGCTCTATTGTGGGCCTTGTGGTGGTATTGGGCCGTGTTATATCAAAAACCCTACCACCATGAGTGTTGTTGTTGGTGACTGTGATTTTAGTGTGGTGGTGGAGTGGGGGTGGTGGTGGTTACAGGGAATGATTGTATTGGTAGTTGTAGAGTGATTGTGGTGGTGGTGGTAATTGTTTTAATATGGTGATGGTGGTTGTGGGTTTAGTTTGGTTGTGGTAGTGATTTTAGTGTGGTTGTGGTGTTAGTGGTGGTTTTAGTTTGGTGGTGGTGGTGACGGTGGTGAAGGGTCATAAAATGAAAAATGAGACTAAATTGAATAAATTTAATTAAAATATGAATTTATTTGAACAAAATACAACTAGTAATAATGTAATTGACACATTATATGAACAGTGTCGGCCGGACACTTTATCATTATCAATTTAAACAATGTCAACGAAAAGAACAAAATTGAACCTAATTTAGTAAATTAAAAAACAAATTTAACACTTAAAAATAAAGAACCAAATTAAAAAAACTAGATCAAAATAATATTTAAACATCAAGTTAACGAATATCATAGGAGAAAAAATAACGTGTAAGCATGACCAAATCACTCAGCCACGTGGTTATTATATATAGCCCAGTAGTGTACTGATAGTATTAATTTCTGTAATGTGTACTGGTATCAAATTGATTGGATTGAGATTGTTGTATATTTGGCGTAATTATAGTAAATATACAGCTAATCTAAAATATATGAAAACAAATACCTCTGGAAGTTACCCTTATACCCATATCTAATTTTTCGACATCTGCCCAATTTTTTGGTTTTTTTGTCATTCTCCTCTTTTAACTTTTTTAACCTTTCCGCTTCTCTTCCCGCCCATCCTTTAAGTTTTGTGGTTTACGAGGTGGCTTTTGAATTTTAAAGTTCTTTCGTATTCTCTCTCTCCTACACAGTCTTTCGTCTTCTCTCCCCCTAAATACCCTTTCTGCTCCTCCTCCATCCTAAACACCCTCCTCCATTTTTCGACTCCAAGAAAAGAAACGATTTAGTTGTTTTGGTTGATGTATGTTGCTTTCATCGTGTCGGATGACGACAGGGACGAGCTCGGGCTCTGGTGATGGCGCTGGCTCCAAGTTTTCAGGTAAAAGGGTATGTTTTTCTTTTTCTTTTGTTAGTACCATTTGTGTGTTCTAGAGTTTTCTAATTTTTTTTTGGTTCGATCCAGTACCCTACTTGCTCTGATATCATTTTCTTTTCTTCGTTTGTGTGTCCGAGTTTTTGGTTTGTTCGTATAGCTCGGTTTCTCTAAGATGATTTTTTTTCTTCCCTTTTGTTCGATCCTGTTATTATTTTTTCTGACATTATTTTAGATTTCGTGTTTGTGTTTTTCAGTTCATTGTTTGTTGTTTACTGTTATTATGTTTTGGACGTGTTTAACGCTTTTCTTTTTACTTGGTATATGGTAATGTTTTATTTGTCTGTGTTTTTGTGTTTTTGTTTCCCCAGTTACATGAGGTGTGACCTTTCTTTGCTTCATTTTGGAGTCTGATTTTTTGTTTTTTGTTTTGTATACTTTTCTTATTGTGTACATGCATTTTATTTGGTGTCTTCTTTTTCTGAGGTTGGGACATTGATGTTACACGATTGTTGTATATCAGGTATTTTTCTATCCTTCTTCTTATATTATATTGTTATATATTTTGTGTTCTGACCTTTAATTCTTCTTTATAAAAAAGTGTTTTTCTTTTGTATTTTCAAGGTCACTGTATCAGATGTACACCAAGGAAATGATGAATGGTTGGTTTTCCCCTCTTTCTTCTTCTTCTCCTTCATATCTTCACATTTCTTTGATGGGTTTCCTTCCTCTTCAGATCTTCATCACATGGAGGGCGAAAATGAGCTTAGAAATTTGTCGAGGTTTTTGATACCTATTGACGTTCCATTCTTTGTGATGAAAAGTAGGGACAATACCATTTTGTAATTGAAGAGATCGAAGTTTCCTGTTAGGAAGAAGATCATCACTTACAAAGCAATAAAAAGGTGTAATTTTTTTTCTTCTTGTCCCATGCCCTATTTTAATTGGTCCTGAATTTATTATTGTTTCCCTTCCTCTGTTGGTTAAATGCTTTGTTGGTTAAATATGTGATTTGAATCTGTTTCCAAATAAGAGGTAATATAGAACAATTGCTTTCTTTGTTATATTGTCCAGAGGTTTAAAAATTAGATGCTTTAATCTTTGATAAAGATTCTTTTTGGCACCGCCTTTAACTTGAATTGGGAATTGGGTTGGTTTATTATTTGTGTCAGAGCTTTTGAGGGAGAACAAAAGGATGCTGGACAAGTCCATTAGAGAAATAGAAAGGGAAAGACAAGGCTTGCAGAATCAAGAAAAGAAATTGATTGTCGAGATTAAGAAGAATGCCAAACAAGGACAGATGGTA
>Ga0209589_1006154_pt1 | contig 20011 bp, 14 predicted proteins | sample CowpeawhiteBW_FD_187525 | JGI IMG/M metagenome (GOLD analysis project Ga0209589, IMG submission 187525) | Root nodule microbial communities of legume samples collected from California USA - Cow pea white BW (SPAdes) (version 2) | ecosystem: Host-associated > Plants > Roots > Nodule | place: USA... | reverse complement strand
CAAAAAAAAAAAAATCAGTGATAATCAAGTCACATATGAAAAATGGTTATGAAAAAAATATAGTATATACCTCTTCTTTCTATATTCATAAAAAAATAAATATACAAAAATATCATAAGATGAAAAAAATAAATAAATATCAAACTAATATTTTTCTATCAAGAGACAAAAGAAAATTACCTTTTTATCTTAAAAAAGAACAAACGAGAAATGAGAGCAGGGAGAATGAATTTGTGTTTAACTTTCTATTTTTTTTAAACAAAAAACAAAAAAATGCAATAGTAATAAATGAATACAAGATATGAAAAACTTAAAATGAGAGAAAAAAAAATATCTCAAAAATTTTTATTATTCTTTATTATATTTATTTTTTTATATTGTTATTTATTAACATTAAATATTAGATTTTATAAAATAAATAAAAATCAATCTAAAAAATTTTTAAAAAAATTATTTTAAAAATATTTAAAAAGAATTAAAAAAATTTGGGGGACATGACACCCCTCCAAGCCCTCTAAACTTGGCCATTGCACGTACGTCTTGTGGACATGGATTTTGTATTTTTTTTTTTTTTTTTGTGTTTCTTCATGTATATGGTAATAATGAACTTTTGTGCGGTTGTTGTAAAAAGAAAAAAAATTCCAAGAACTAAAATGTTTTCTTTAAATTATATCACGTAAAGCTTTAAACAAAAAAAAAAATGCAATTTCTCATGTTCATACATTCCATATTTAGTGAAAGATTGTGAAGCAACCCAAAGTTTATAAATGATGACGATTCTCAATTAATCAGCATGGCATCCTTCACAGTTGTTGTAATCAACTAGTGCTTGCCACCTTCATCTCCATCAGTTGTTCTTGTCAACACAGACAAACTGTAGTACTATTTCCCATCAATGACAGATGTTGCACTCTCCAACATGTTTATGCAGGCACAAAGCTTCTAGCTTGAAAGTTGGGAAGAGTTTAAACTTGTTATTCAAGTTGTTTCAAATGGTTAAACATGTCTGTGGCAAGACAAGAATATCATATAATATAACTCTTCATTTCAACAACGTCAAAACTGTTGGTTTTGGTTACCTCCACACCACTTTGAATATATCCAAATAGCTAATCCTAAAGTCACATAGAACAATTTCAATTAAATTAACCAATTCATCTTGCATAATAACGTCTTATGATAGTAATGAACACTTAAAGTTAAAAGGAACTGATGGGAACATGTTTTGAGCATTGCTTCGGATGTTGTCTGAGAATGAACCAACATGTTTTTTTTTTTTTTTTTTTTTTCAAAATAAGTTGAATCAAATTCCATCCTTTTCATTCCAAGGAAATGCATGAAGAATAAAAGATACTTCCTAGCTGGAAGCTAGACGAGAAGCCAAAATGCAAAAAAAAAATAAATAAATAAAAATTGAATGATCTGATTATTCAAAACAAGAACCATCAATAATTCAAATTGGACTAAAAAAACTTTTATTTCAGAATAAGGCTTCCAAACTTGAAAACAATAAGTCAACTGAATCTGTCTATTGAACTTAGTTTATTTATTTTAATTAATTCTATTATTCTATGAAAAAGTATATTTTATTAAAAAATATAAATATAAATAATTTAAATACATTCTTACACTAAAAGTGTAACGTCCCATTTAATTATTAAACGAAATTAACGGAAACGTCACGCAAACGATAGTGCAGTAGCGTAGTCTTGGGGTCCTTAACCCAACCCCTACAACCTGGGCACACCACGATGCCAACGGAAACCAAATACAAGTCTAACAAAGAGTGTAGAGTAGAAATGCATAAAGCGATACATGGGCCATAGCCCTAAAGAAAACATGAAGAAAATAACTCCAGCCCAGATGGCTAAGCAGCGGATTCACCATTCCTTTGTTGGCCACGAGAACCTCGTCCATCTGCTCTCATCAATCAAATTGATGATCATCGCAAGAAAGAACAACCACATACAATACAACCATACAACAAAACGGGTAAGCTAGAGCCAATAACATATTCATCATACAATCAGTTATATTTTCACCATCCCATATCCATACAACAACCAAGCATGTCATGACTCTTCATTCAATACACTACGACTCGACTCGACTCATCCGGATACGTATAACCTGGTCGGATTCAGCGGATGCTTGCACTTGTGGTGGATACCTCTGCTCACCCCCGAGCTATGTGTTACAAGTGTTACAATGAATCAAATTTCCCTCACCACAAGGTTAGCCCTTAATGAATTTCGGGCCTCCTGCTACTCTCACCACAGGAGTCAGTCCGCTCTAGGTGAGACTAACTAACTCCTCAAAGTGTCAGGATGCAACCTTACCTTGAATCCTTACCCAGCTATACAGATGGGGCACCACCATGAACACCCACTAACAGGGGCCATGGAACTACGTCTCGACCATTGAAGTGCGACCCTGAAAGTCTCACTTAGAGACCCCAAGGATTTATGCACTGACATAGACCAAATACGATCATACAATCAAACAATATTCACCATGCAAAGATACCCTCATTATATCAACCTTTAAAGTCGTTACCTTTCACATTTCCAAATCCAACCCATTCCAACTCATCATAATCCATCCATGTACATAGAATCCAACTCATCTCATTATCATGTCACTTTAACAACACCAAACTCATTTAGTTCACATGCCAATACTCATACCAAATCCATCATTTATAATTCATGAATCACGTTACGTATGCATCACACTCCATTATATACATGTCCCTCATCATAACATTCATGCCTAACCAAAATAGATCATTCAGAACTAAGCAAACGTCCAAACACAACGCTGTCTCGCCCAGCACCTCGCTCAGGCTGAGGGGTCTCGCTCAGGTGAGTCCCCCTCCGCCTAGGCGAGGGCTCAAACAGGAACAAGAAAGCAACGCGGGATCTCGCTTAGGCGAGACCCCTCTCGCCTGGGCGAGTTGTTTGCTCGCTCAAAAACACACTCTAGTCGCCTGAGCGACCACTCGCGCAGGAAGCTCTAGGCGAGCCTCTGCACGTCTCGCCTGGGCGAGGCAAGCTCGCCTGGGCGAGCCTATCAGTATCCGCCACTGTTCGCACCTGCACAACTCATACACGCACCCAACATAGATTCCAGCCAGACATTCATAGCAATGCACAATCTCAAAGAATTTGCAAACCACAACAATACAGGCCAAAACACACCACATGAAAGGGTTCTAGCTTCCCTTACTTGGAAAGGGCTTGTACGAGACCTCGACACTGGGCCACGGAGCACGGCGGCTCGATAGACAGACCTGGAAACTGGTGGAACAACGGTACAGTGGGAAGAATGAGGTTATTGACTAACCTTAAACGGTGGAATACAAAAAGGACCACATGGAAGTAAGAGCAGTAGGTTTAGGGTCACTTACATGGAGCAGAAAGTAGAACGTGAGCTTTGAGCGGACCGGTTCGAGACGGTAAAGCTAGCCCTAGCAGAGCTCTAGTGTGGAAAAGGGGAGTGACGGCTGCTGAATCTTCTGCGAGAGTGCAAAGTGAGGGTTAGGGCAACCTAAAAGGGTTTTATCAATTGGGTCAGCCCTAGGCCCAAACACAAGAGGGCAGCCCTTAACTTTAGGGCAGAAATGGCCAGCCAAACTTTGATGGGCCTTACAAAAAGTAATAAAATATTATTGATTAATTTTACAAAATAAAATATCAACATTAAATTTTAATTATATTGTAATTTAATGAAGTTAAACTAATATAATAAATATATTTTTCTTAATAGTCTGGTGTATTGTACGAATACTATATGATACAATGAGAAAATCAAAGATTAATAAGTTGATCGGAAACCTAGGTAATTGGGACAAGTTATAGATATAACACGAAAAAGTGGTCACATTACAAAATTAATTATTTTTAGTAGGGTTATATTTGACATTACTAGGATTTTAACTTCCACTAATGATTTTATTCGAGATTTACAATTTTTTTAGAAGAGTCATCATAGCTAACAAATTATCAGAGATTTTTAGCAACTTCCTTAAATTAGCGAAAATTATCTAGGATTTCGAAAATCTCCTATTAATACTTGGGGTTTTGGAACCCTTGTTAATACCTGGAGTTTTGGAACCCCATTAATACCTAGGGTTTTGGAAACTCCCCGTTAATATTTGAGGTTTCAAAAACTCCCGTTAATACCTGGACAAATTGATTTGCGTTAGTTACAGGTTGAGCTTCCCACTGTCAAACTACGTTAGAAGCTCAACCATACTATATGGTGATTACAACAATAAACGCTACACCAATGCCTAATATATTTACAATATTTAAAGGCAGGTAAGCATATCAAATGTAGTTCTATATCATCAAAGCAGGAATATGTATCCATTAAATTTCCATAATTTAGAGTTCTATTTATATAAACGCAAACAATTTTACAATCAATATTGTTTGAAGGCCATGCTTAGTTATAGAAAATGACAGCTGAATATTTTAATTGGACTCAATCAGTCAAACCAAATCCCATGAAACAAGTTAACTTAAAATTTCATTGAGTTAAAGGGCAGATTTACTGACATTCCCTATTGCCTTTTGGATAGTGGCAATATATTGGAATGCCCTCTCAGATTCCAATGCTTTAGCAATAAAATGTACACAGACCGAGACATTCGCCCTTAACATATTTCACAAGTACCTTTTTTCAATAATTAAATTATCTGAATTCATAAGATCATAAAAAGATTAAAAGAGTAAAATGGTTTTATTAATAATTATTTACTCAACAAGAAACAAAATGATTGCATCACAAAGCAAACCCTAATAGAAAGGAAAAAAAAAACAAATAAAGATCTAATTGAAGAACAAATCTAGAAGTAAGAGAAATTTTCATGTTCTTCTTAAACTATAAATGCCATAAATAAACTGGATAAAAAAAATACAACATAAGCACAATGCAAGGAAATAATCTTATAACATAAGTTCAAACCAAAACTCTAATTTCACCTAAAGTTCAAGCAATTGGTCAACATATTCTTGTGGAAGAATGTCCACTCTTGTGGAGAATTGTTGGCCAACTTTAATAAATGTAGGACCCAATCTCAGAATCCTCTCCTTTAGCCACTAGGTTTCACCTTAAAGTTTTCTTTTCCTCTGTCATTCCTCTTGTAAATAATCTCTTTTTGCGTCGAAGAAAAAACAAATGGTAACATTGTTGAGGTTCCTCAAATCAATAAAATACACTTCACAATTTATATGTTAACCGGTTTTTGTAATTAACCAATCAACATATTTTTGTAATTTCTTTTCTGCTAGTTGATGCTCTATGATTGCAATTAATCAAATCCTCACTCAACTCAATTTACACCAAAACTCTAACACCCAAGGAATAATGCTTAATCATATCAGTAATTTAGTATTACAAGTACTGTTTCTAGAATACACTACTGTTAGAAAAACACTCGCACTAGTAACACATTGAATACACTTTGCATTTGTTTATCAAATCAATAAAATCAACAATATAATGGATCCCATGTTCCTCCACATGAACACTCTAAGAGTCATTTCAACAAATCCTTTCCAAATACCTGTTTTTTTAATTCATAATTAAGCATAACATAATGTCTCATATCAAAGCTTAGATATATAGATATTTCTCCATATCTAAAAGAGTGATAAATATAAATAGAGAGATGAAATCAAAAGAACGATGAGAAACTGAAAGTAGAGAACGAAATCGAAAGTAGATAAAACAATGGTGAAATCGAAAGATTGTGTTTATTACCTGATTTAAGAGGGAAACGATTGATGAAATTGAAAGAGCGAACATCTTCCTCCTAGGGCATGAGCCACAACTGCTTCAAGGAGATAAATTTAAAGAGACCAAAACGAAATCGAAAATAACTTAGATGATGAAATAAGGGATGAGATGTCGTGGTTTACCACGGAGAGGCACTGAAACGAAAATGAAATTGAAGACCCAGATAATGAACGGAGCGAGATGAGAGGTAACACACGAGAAAACCCCAGAATCCTACTTCTTCTTCTTCATCCTGAATTCTCCAGCCAACAAGAGTAGTAAGACACGAGAAACCAAGAATTTTTAAAAATTATAAAAAAGAGAGAAAATAAAAAAAATTAGGTGAGAATAATTTTATCGAGGTTTGTTAAGAAAATCCTTATATTTAAGGAGGGTTTCTAAAACCCTTGGTATGTCACTTTTTTATTGGAGGTTATTATAACCTCAAGTAATAAACCCCAACTAAATTTATATATTTTTGTAGTGCCAACATAACTATTTTCTTCCTAGATTTAATACTTATTCTAACCATTATGAAAAAGTTTTATATTCTTTATATATTTTTGTTAGAAATATTCAACAAAATTTTGAACAAACAAATATTGAAAGGTGTCGAAAAATGCTTTTATGTGAAAATTCGTTAAGTTTAAACTAATAGAACATAAAGAAACATTTTTGAAAAAAAAAATACATAACATTGAAATTCATAAAAAAAGTATCATGGAATATGTGCATTTCCTTGTTGCAGGTTATATCAATTGTCTCAAGTGGAGGCAGGTAAGCCTAGTCACTATCGAATTGTGACTCTTGAGTTATTACGCTTTAATGATAAAGAGTTTTTCCCTAATTAATAGCTATTGGTTTTTGCCTAATGGTAAGTGTTAGATCCAACAATTGGTATCAAAACTAATGTGAAGAATTTGTTTCCTAGTGGACAATTGTTCAGGAAATATATTATTGCAAGTTGCACAATTGTTAACATTTTATCAACTCATCTTAACATTTTGTTAGAATAGGGAGTTTTAACATTGTTAAGACATTTTAATGCATATTTGAATTAATCTCATTTTTAAATGGTTTTACTTTTTTAAATGGTTTATTTGGATAAAAGAATTTAAATTTAATAACTTTTTCTCTCTCTCTTAAATAGAGTATTTTAATACCTATAAACTATGATATCGTACCAATATTTCAATTTGGGTCACATATATGTATTTGGCACGTATCTGTGTCCGATACTTTAGAATATTTTACCAGTACTATGAATGAAGTATCTATTCTATAAAGCAACAATACTTTTATGATGATAATAATTTATAATTTTTTATGTTGACCACTTTAATACATATAATTTTAATTGGAACTCAGACAATAATAATCATATATTTATCATGTTTTTAATGCATATATCACATATCATATCTATTATTTTCAAAATAAATGTATCGACATATGGTATAGATGTCATATCCGATACAGGTATCATATATGTGCATCATGGCATATAAAATATAAAAAATTACTTAAATATTAAATAATTGTTAACAATTAAAAAATATTAAAATTGATTATTTTTTGTAGTCGTTTTTGTTTATGTAATAACAATTATTATTTCACCCTTTGGATAACTTGGGTTAGTTCTGAGGGAACTGCATGCCTAGATGATCAAAATGCTAAAAAGAAAGAGCTCAATCATAATGGATGGAATGATAATGAGAAACTACTTGGAATTTGGAGACTTTGTGGGAGCAGCAAAGGTTTTCTTTGTTGGTTTTTCAAGGAATTACCTATTATCAATGCTAACAAGGTCGTCGGTGGTAGTCTGGTAGTTTCTCCGTCCGTCTGTGGAAGGTGTGATTGTGAATGTAGAAGGTGGTGTTGGGATTGGGAACGAAAGAGTAGACAAGGGGAGAAATCTTGTTTCTTAGGGTTTTCTTTTGAAGAAGAGTTAAAAAGTGGGTTGAATCCATCTTTTCCATGTAGTCCCATGAATTCATTGTGCTGGATTTTATAAAAACAAATAATTTTAATTAAAAAAATTAAACACGTGGCAGCCTCTTGTCATTATACGTGGCAGTCTACGTGGAACATTGTTTTTCACGTGGGGCAAAATTTTAACGCCGTTCAAAGTCAGGGACTAAAACCATTGTTTTTGAAAAATGAGGATCAAAATGGTTAAATAAGACGATCGATGGTTTGTATTAGAACCTTGTTATCGGTCCCATGGTGGGCGTTAATGTTCCAAATCCAAGTCCGTCGAGTGACATCATTAGATCAATCACCATGCAACCGAGATAATGTCCGTTTTGGAGCGTGGAGCTTTGTGACGGTTTTATACCTAAAAAGCATCTCGGAGGATAGAAGGAGGAAATAGTATTTAGACTGCTTAAGCTTCGATTTTTAAGCGATGTGAGACTATTAAACATGGTAGGATTAAGTAGAAAAAATTTAGTTTTTATTAAATGAATATCTTTATATATATATATATATATATAATAATTGTTATTATTATCTCATTGTTTAATTATCCATGAATGAATATATGTATTATAGTGTTTAGTTATAAACATTGTTGAAGATTCTTATAAGACAATTTCATAATATATAATTGGATGCAAAGCTCGTTTTACAAACCAATTAAGTTAGGTTTAAAGTTTACTTATTAACATAAACTTAGAGTCACGAGTTTGAACTTATCCAGTAAGATTTGTTATTTGTTTGGTCTATCATGTCATTCGCAATAAAACTGCTATTAGACTATCAATTAATATTCAGTTTCATATTCAAGATATATATGTCTCGACGTAGGAGTAACAAAAAAATACTATACTACCAACAAATAATTTTTAGTGAATTTTATATATTTTTATTTATTTTTTATTTAGACTTATAAAATTAAATAAATTAATTTAATTTTATAAGGATTAATTTTTTAAAATTTATATTTTAATGGAATTCTTTTAAATTTTTTTGGAACATTTCTTTGCATTAATGCTTTAGTAAATAAATTAATTTAAATTAAGTATTAAAATTATTTTTATCTAAATTTAGAATTTAAAGATTTGTTTTAGATAATTTTGTTTAATATATATATATATATATATATATATATATATATATATATATATATATATATATATATATATATATATATATATATATATATATAAACATTTTCGATATCCATAAATATCACAAATTCCAAAAAAAAAGCTCAAATTCTTTTTTAATATTCAACGGACCACAAACAAAGTACGTATTGGAATAGATAATAGAACAATATATTTATTTTTTGGAGAAAATAGGTACCTAAGTACTATTCGACCCCTTGTGATCGTGCTGTAGGAATAGTGAATAGGTATAGGGATTTGATGTGTCCATATCATATTCATTATAGTAGTCTCGTTATCTACTTTATAAGAAATATATTAATTGTATAGGGCTGATTTAAAATTTTTGTTTTAGATTTTATAAATAAAAGGGTTTCCAAAAAAATTAATACTAATATCTTTTTATAAGTAATTATTAATTCAATAACTTGTTTTATTAGTAAAAATATTTCATTTTTAAATTTATTTTAAATTTTCTAAATTTATAACATATTTAAATATAATTTATGTTAGGCATATTCAGAATTATTAATTTTAAAAACAAAAAGTAATTAATTATTATAGTGACGAATTTAAATACTAACATTACAAAAATAATTATTTTTAACGGGGGTTATTTTTTGCGTTTCTAAGGTTTTAACCCCTACTAATGATTTTACCAGAGGTTTTTTTTCCCCTGAAATAGTGATATTATTGACTGTCAAAATTCATCTATAATACTTAAAATCTATCGGTAAAATAAAATTATTAACTATTAAAATCTATTAGTAAAACTATCGTATGTAAATTGTACCAATGAAACATGTATTAGTAAAATTTCTCGATAATTATAGATAGATTTTTCTATTGGTAAAATAAACATTATCATCTAGTTCATCTTATTCCTCTTCTCTCCTATATTCCAACGATGAACAATGGCGGTGAAAGTGAGACGAAACACAATTTTCTTCACCCACTCCAACACAATTTTCTCCCATCAAACACCATCAGCATTCAACCTCTAGAACCTTCGTTTCTTCATCATTCTCTGTCGCCCATTCTAACTCCATCATCTTCATTGCATTACCATCTTGAACCTCTATTTTTCACTTTTTTCTCCACTGATTTTACAATCCAAATACAGAAACAAATTTAACTCCTCTAGAAATCAATCACCAACCTTTGCGTTTGTTTGAAAAGAAAAGGGAAGGTGTTGGCGGCGTCGACAATGTCGACGATTCTGATCGGGGTGATGGCAAGCGACAATGACGCATTTTAAGGTTGCTGGAAAGAAATCTTGGGTTCTCCTTTTGGCTACCATACGAGAGCGAAGAAGGACATCTAGGTTTTGGGAGAAGGAAGAATAATGGTGTTGGTGAAGCCTTCGACAGTGATCAGTGTCGCCGACGACAACCCTGTATGAAGGTTGAATTTGTAGCAAGGATGGAGCAACTCTCTGGTGGTGGTTTGCATGAATAAGGAAGGCTACTCCTGACATGGAAGGAATTAGGGGAGGAAGAAATGCTCTAAGTTATTGAGTTGGATCTAGTTCATGACAAATTTTAAAATTTGTAATTATCGACATGTTTATCGATAAAAAATTTATCAACAAATGAAATATATATTATCAACAATAAATAAATTTATCGATAAAAATAAATTCGTATATATTCAAATTATTTTCATCAATAAAATTTCATCAATAATTTTAAGAATTTTGCATTTACAACATTTTTCAAAGTTATATTTTATTATAGTTAATATAATATATCATGATGATTTTTATTTATTTTACAATTTTATTTTTGTTATATTTTTCTATTAAATCATCTTTACTTTTACTCTATTTTTAAATTTTTATTTTATTTGTTTATTTATTTCTTGTTTGCCTCTTGGTTTTATTTCTCTCTGCCAAACAGATGTTTAATATTTAGAAGAATGGTTTTATCGGTTTTTTCTTCTTTTGTGTAATGTCGTCATAAGAAAATAAAATATAGACGATGCATTAAACGAAAGCTTAATTGAATTTTTAGTTCCCGTAATATAAGGCTTTTCATTTTATTCCTTTTTTTTTCTTGTACATGTAATTAACTTATCACATTACACATAAAAAAAAGTTTCAATTTGGTAATATTGTCACGTGACATGTACCACTCACTCTTCATTTTTATTTTATTGATGTTTCTAAGAAATTAGAAATCAGCAGTAAATAGTAGCGGGATTGGAATTTACTCGAGAACAATTGCATCTTTAAATATAGTAGGTTTTCTTTTATTCTACAGATATCTTGTTATAAAATAAAATTGATAAATATAACAGTGAGAGGAGGGAGAATGTAAGAATAGAGAATGAAAATAACTTTGTGTTTCTTGTTATTGATCACAAGAGTCTTATTTATAAATATAGAAAGTAACCCATAAATTATACATGATATAAGAATACAAATCAAATAAATACAAATATTTGAACCTCATAAATAATTAATTATATGAGTAATTGTAGCAAATCAATTAATCATATCAATTATGTAAGTAATTATATCAAATCAATATATGATCATTTATTCATATTTGTTCTTTTTATTTGTTTGATTTTATTATTGGTCTTTGTAAGATCAATTGAAAATAGTGATCATCTAAATTTGATTTATCATATATTCAAATTTATTATGTTTGCATTTTTTTTTTAAGTTTCTTGATTTGAGTAGCTTTATTGTGTGGATTTAAAAAGTTTCTTTGAAAATAAGCATTGTAACAAAAAAAAATGTATGTTTTATAGAATTGCAAGAAGGATTACCACAATGTGAAGGTGGTTTAGTCACTAAATTTTGATTTCTATGCATAAATTATAGTTTGGTTGAATTTTTTTTTAAATGTTTGCACTTAGAGTGTTGTTTATTAACTGATGCTTTTAAAATACTTTGACATGATGTTCTTATTGAGAAGTTTATCAAGAGATTAGATCATGTATAATAAGGTATTGAGAAACTTAAATTAAGTTTTGAAAGATCAAGGTTGAATCATAAAGAGGAGAAGATGTTTGAGTAAATCGTGTAAAATTTGAAATTTAGAAATTATATTATTAAAATACTTTTGAAAACAATATTTGAAAACTAATTTGATTTTGTTGTTATTGAAATTGATTTTTATGATATTTTCACTCAAGAAAAATTGTAATAAAAGTTCAAACCTTACTTTCGATCTTATTTTTTATTAAGAAAATATATTTCTGATAATAAAAGATAGATTTGTTTAAGCAAAACTAACGATGCAACTCAATCTTATATTTGGTCCTATTTTTTTTCAATAAAAATTAATATAAATGTCTTTCGAAGGAGAAAACTTTTGCTCAATATTTTTTCCGTAATCTCTTTGGTGATTGAACATGAATGTTTTAGTAAATTCAAAATGAATATTACTATTTGGATGTATGATTGATTTGTAATTTTGTTTAAATTAATTATATTGTATGATACTGGTTACTACGATGCATGAAATTTATAAGTTATATGTGCTTATTGATATTGATAATAATTGTATGAAGTTGTAATCTTGTGTTTGGGATGACAAGTGAATTGTTTGATTTACATAAGTATAGACACAAATGTTATAATGAAGATTTTTTTACTTAACTTATGATTTAAGTCAAAGAAACAAAGGTGCAAAGCTATCTCATAATTAATACCATACGAAGAAATGAAAACCACAATTTTCTTTATCAGCCAATGAAAAAGAGAATAACCGGTTCTTTTGTTGATGGAAAATCATTACATTGTTTTAAAAGGTTAAGGTTTTGGAAAAAAATTGTTTTAGTTTAGGTCATTTATATAGTTTTATATTAGGCCATTTATATAGTTTTATATTGGATCAATCACTCTTATATTAATTAGATTTTGTGTATTTTTTAATTTTAAAGTAATTTATGCACATATTTATTATATTAGATAATAAAAAGGTTAAAATAGGAAGTGGACAAACATTTTACTGGAATCAAGAAATTACTTTAACACTTATTCTGCAATTAACCAGATAATACAAAGTTAACAAACACTCTATACAAACTAATTTATTTTTCTTTCGCAAGATGACCATTAATAAGCAACTTGTGGAAAGGTCTCCATCTCGTAAAGTGCAATGGGTTCAATTATCAAGGATCGTATAAGATTATTGGCAGTGCTATTTGGTGCTCCATGTCCATCTCCATACTGATACATGCACTGGGAAATTCTTCCAAGGTTCATAGTTCTTTCTATGAAAACTTTTGGGAAAGGAGACTGTGACACTCTATCAATGTTCATCTCCTTCCACGTTTCATTAAGTAAACTATGGACATGCTTGTAAGCGCTCTCTTCACTAGCACCACTTTCTCGCATGTAACATACAATGGAGCTTGCTGCTTCACCTCTCTCTAACTCTGCCTAAACAATTACAACACAAGATCAATTACCTCTATGTTTTAATGATCTAAAATTACTCAAAAAATTGAGTTACAAGACATTTGATAGTTGTAACTAAACTCATGGTTTAATTATGTTAAAGACTACCGTGGTTATGTTCGGAATCCAAATTACCTTTGATGTACCCAAATCATTGCAAAGTCGAAGAATAATGGATGGTTTCAGTAACAGGGAGTGGAAAATGTTCAAGGATTCAAGTGCCTCTTTTGTGATGTTTTGGTTTAGTAAGAAAAAAGCATGGGTGAGTATAACTACGCCGGAAGATGAGACCCATGCATTGTTGAGGTAATCCTCGAGTGTTGGCAAGTGTTTGTCGTGACTCCATTTGGCTTCTTGTAGGAATGCTTTCAACAAATCACACCACTGTGTAATTCAATTCAAAAACAAAAATAATCTCAATATTGCACTAACATGTATATATAATATGTAAGAAATAATTGCTATAATTTATGAGCTAACATACTGCTTTGGTGAGGTAGGGTAGAATATTTTGTCCGTGTTCTTTAAGAGCATCGTAGGCAAATTCATTGACAGTGTTGTACAGTGCCAGAAAGCATATCTTCATGTAATCAGGGAGAACTTCAATTGCTTTAACATCCCAACTAAAACAATAAAAACCATTTTTTTACTTGGTGCACTGATTAATAATTATGGCCGTTTTATATGCTCGTGATCGAAGTTCTTAGATGTAAGTTACCTTTCTACAGATGTTGTGAAAAGTTCTAATTCATCTAAGGTGCCATAGACATCATAAACGTCATCGATTGTAGTTAATAAGGAAATAACTTTTGTTATGCCTTTTCGGAGCTCATTGAACTGAGGCTCAAAGCCCATTCCAACAGACCAAAAGAAGCATTCCATAAGCCTGTCTCGGCTGAAGCTTAACTTTGAGGCCAGTCCCATTCTCCTCCACCACCTTCATCACAATGTAACAAGAAAAATAAAAGGAACATCATAAAACAGTAACCTTGTATTTTTTTAAGGGAATAATTGTCTACTTAACAGAAAATATTATTTCCTTTTTCATTCTGGTTAATTAAATTTATGTTGTGATAAACTTTCATTTTTCTTTCTCCCCACTTTTGTGCACACCTCTCTTTCCTCAAGATAGTTGAAAATTTCATTTAATAACTTCCCCCCACCACTTTCCTTCTCTTTCTCCTTTTCTATTTTCTCATATAATTAAAATATTGTGAAAGTATCCGTAATTGATTGAACAATTTATGTGGGGAATTACATAATCATGACTTTTTTGAAGACATGTATTGTTTTTTTTTACCAGAATATTTGTGTGTCTGGTCGATTTCATTTTCAAGACCAATCACTGTTGACATTTACAGTTGCAGAATGCATACTTTTAATTAATGGAAAAAGAGTTACTGATTTACGTATTTACGATAAGAGACCAAATTTAGACACAACACTGCTAGTTCAGTTAATCTTGTGTTAACATCATAGGGCTAAAATCAACATTTTATTTGAGTCTAGTGTTGTTGGAAATAGTTTAAGTGTGAATCAAAGTTTCACATTGAATAAAATAGAGAAAGTTATAAATTTTTATATAACATCATTGTTTTAAAGTTTTAGTATAAAAATGATGTCAAAAGTCTTATATAGAAAAATATCGTTCAAGTATGTTTTTCGAATACGGACTGACATTGACATTTGTTGGAGATCATTTTGCATTGTTGACTGCACAATATTGAAATCAAGCTTTGCTGCTTCAAGCAGAAATCGATTTGAGTCTGTTCTTTTAGCATAAGATTCAATATACCACCTTGCTTCCAGCCTTTGGGTTCTGTGATGGAGTGGAAGCTCCAATGCATGATTCACTTCTTCCAAAACCATGTTACTGCTTTCACCTTTGTTGAGGGCAACCCTAAGATGGAATCTAGAGAACACCATGGCCTCATCCAAAATCTTATCTCCTCCGTACCCAAGAAACGATGCCTCGTACAGACTCAGCATTCCCTTCACATCACTCACAAGGCTTGCCTTGAAATTACCATTCTCCTCCTTAAACCTCTCAAATATATCTGCATGATTATACAACAAATCAAGCCTACTTTACACACAGCTTGCAGATACAAAATACACACGTGAACCTAGCACATGGATATGCCACCATCTAAATTGTAGATATAATGAAGTGATGGGTTTATATTTTATATTCTTCACATATATGGGTTATGATTATAGTCATTGTCATTGAGAGATTGTGCTTCTATATGGTTATATGACATTAGTCTTACACATATAAGACCTTAGACACCACTTTTACACCAAAACCTTAAGACAATGTTGTTATGGATCTTTATTCTTATATAGTGTTTAACTTTGTCATTTTTATCCAATGTGGGACTTTTTGACTCTATTCCCAATACGAAAGTTACTATATATTATTTACAAGGGAAATAATAATCGGACAAAATTTTGTTTGAGAAACAACTATTAAAAGAAATCCTTATTTTACTTTTATAATTTTCATAAAAAAGTAAAAAATTACTTTATTTGATAATTTTGTCAATTTTATCAAAATCTTATTTGTCAGAAAATCATTTTTCTATTTATAATTATACAAATATAAAAAATTAAAAAACAGTAATAAAAACATATTGTTTTATAAAAACATTCAGAAAAATAAAAATAAGAATATATCTACATCAATACTAGTATAATTTAATTTTCGTCAAATATATATAAATATTTTCAATGAAAATTTTAGACAGATAGTTATAATCAATAATCATATCAATAATAAATTTAAGAGCTTAAAATTTCGTTATAACTTTAAACAAGAACTGTTTATACTAAATGCATATAAATTATTCTTGATTTCAAACGCATAGGGAAGAGGCCGATATTAATTTTGACATTTTAATTGCAAAGAGAATCTTAATTATTATCATGCCCTCAAGATCATTTAGTGACTAATTATAAACTTTTATTTATAATATGACTATTTTAGTAATTAATATTTTTTTATTTTATGAATTGGTATCAAAACTAGTCACTATAGTGGTTAACAATTTTTAGTTACTAAAATTGGTTATTAAAGAAACATTCTCTTTAGTGTTGATACACCTCTACCAAAGTTAGAGCTGTCAAAATGGGTTGAAACCCGCAAGCTAACCTGGCTCACCACGGATTCGGGCCGGGTTGGATTGAGATTTTTTTACAAATTTCAATACGGGTTGATTTTTAACCCGACTCATCTAGAACCCGACTCACCCGGATTGAACCAGTGGTGAGTCGGGTTGGCTCACTAACCTGCAGATAAAAGGGTCACACAAATATTTTTTATTATGTTGGGCTTTACATTTGAGTCATGTTAATTTGTTTTTTTTTAGCCAACACATAAATAATTTGTATTTTTTTATTTTGGTTTGTATTTGGATTGTATTAAAGTTTATTTAGATTTTAATTAGAATTATAATTTAGTTTTGACTGAAAAAAACAATATAAAATTTGTATTTTTTTTAATTAAGTGAATCTGTAACCCAACCCGTTTAACCCGCCAACCTGTGGTGGGCCGGGTCGGGTTCAAATTGTTTGGCTCGTTAAAAAGTAAGTCGGGTTGGATTGGCTCACTAAATTATCAACCAGTGGTGGGTCGAGCCGAGTCAGACCGAGTTATCAGTTATTGCATCTCTACTTGAAACGTTTGAAAGTTTAAAAGGTACGGTTTTTAACTTTTTTTAAAAAAAAATCTCTTTGAAATTATAATCTTTTCTAAATTCTTCCGTGATGATTTCATGTTAAAAAATTCTTCCTTTCTTTATAATATCTTTCTTCACTTCTTCAAATTAATTTTCTTTTTCACGTTTAATTATATTTTAGTTTTTAGCATTACTAAAACATAAATATTTTATTATTTAATTTTTTAAACTTTTTATAGATATAAATCAAATAAATTATTAATTAGAATTGTATATCAAGATATTTTTATCCTTTAAATAAAATAAAATATTATTTGTAATATTTAGATCAAGATTTATCTAATATTATAATTAATTATATATTTTTATAAAATTCAAGACACGTTAATTTTAACCAATAAATTTGTTGACAAGAACCTAATTATAAAAATGTTATCAATTATTTTTTATGTTGACAGTTTTAGAGATTCTCATTGAAACGGTGACGTTAAAAGTTCATTATGAATTCTTTAAAATATATATAAACAAAAACATTGTAATAGTATGATATATAGTGTCATCCAATTACTTTTATATCATATTATTAAATTTATTAATATATTCAAAATAGCAAAAAGGTATTTAAAATATACTTTTTACAATATTAATAAAACTTCTTTATTTATCTATCTGTTAATCGTAATTGTTCCAGAATAGTGAGGCACTGAGGCTGTTATTTGAAATGTCGGTTATTGGGTAACAGAGACAACTGGTGAAGGCATTAACTGCTGGTCCCCAACTCCTCCACATGAACATATAGCAGAGTTTAAATACATATGTTTATGATGTTACGAGGCCTATAATGGTGTGCATGAACACCTCATTTCTTGTTTTTTTCTATGTTGTGTATGTGTACAGTGTTTCGGTTTTTGTTTGATACGATGATAATATTGGTTAAAGTAAGATGTTAAAGTTTTATTTTCTCTAACTCCCCACTTTTGTTCATACTTCTTTTTCCTAAAGATAACAGTTGAAAATTTCATTTAATTACTTCCTCACCGCTTTCTTTTTTTCCTTTTTTTTTTCAAATAATTAAAACATAGCTTTAATGGTTAGTTTTTAGATATTTCACAAACTAAATAATATTATAAATAGTTGTTTAGAAAAGAAATAAATAAAGCTTATTTTTTGTTTATAATAAAAGGAAAATAATATTTAACAAAATTTTGTTTGACAAATTTGTACAAACAACTATTTTTTATAAAAAAATTCCTAAAATTTTATTACTTTATTTTTATAACTTTCATAACAAAAATTACTTTATTCCGTAACTGTGTCAATTTTGTTAAAAATTTGTTTGTAAAAAAAAATCATTTTCCAATAATATGAAAATGTTATAACGTTGGGTATACCTGCATTGACATCATAGCCATATTCTCTGAGAAGCCTGAAGCACATAGCAGTTTCATGCAAACTTCTGTTAACGATTGTGGCATTAAATCTTGCAGAAGAGTGAAACCAAAGAAGGGCTTCTGCTATCTCCTTGTCATAATGGTAGCTCAGTCCCAAGCGTTTCACATCGTTAATGAGTTCAAGTTTGTGCCATATATCTGAACTTTCATCTTTTATCATTCTCCTCACTTCCTCCTGCAACATCTTGGCCCTGACCTCGTATCTTGTATCCTAAAAACATTATACAAAGAGCAAATCACGTATATGTGTGTGAAGAAAAAGTTTAGAATTCGGAGAGTATGTGTAATAATTATAATGGTTGAGTGAATTACAGCGTAGACATGCTTCAAGGACTGCAGAAAGTCGTAAGTCCAGATGTTGGGTTGGAAGTTTGCAGATTTTCTTTCGGAAACGTTAACGTTTGTGGTGGTTGCGTTGAAGCGAGGGAAGATTATCCTACGTTGGAGAAGATTAGGAACAACTGGTTTGAGAGGTTTGGGAAAAGTGAGATGTGGAAGAAAAGAGGAACTTACGAACGGGAGGTTCACAAGAGTCATTTTGTTGAAGCCTGGCTTATGTCTGCAACTGCGAATATTTAACTTTGGGATGTCTCATATATATATATATATATATATATATAGAGCGAGGGATGATGATAGGAGTTGGGATGACGTGGTCCCAAACTTTTAAAATTGTGTATACACATTGAATATATGAGAATTAAATTCGTTTATTTTTATTTTTTATAAATTACGTTTGTTTATGATGAAAAAAAAATGTCAAGATATTTTTTTCTTGGGTTACTTATTATTATTTATGTTTATTTCTCATTATGATACGTTTTTGTATTTTTGAAAAAAAAAAACTAAGTCTTACGTGTGAAAAAAAAAACTAAGTTTTACATGTCAAAATTAGCTTTAACGTCGTTTGTATTTTATGGTGAGATACCATAAGTATATTTATAAGACTTTTAGGTCCTATGAAATTTGTTGTCAAAATTAATATTATCAAGAAAATGTCAAATAATAATTAATAAATATATGTGATAACTTGATATACCATATATCAAACTAAGATTTAGTCAAATATATTGTTAATATATAAATATTTATACTAATAAATATGTTTTATAATACTTTTTGATCACTTTAAATCACTAAAACTAAATGGACTTTATTAAATTTCATCACTTACCATATTTATTGTCATCACTTATCATATTTATTGGATCGAGTATAAGGATGTCAAAAAAATCCGTATCCGCGGATAAAACCCGTAACGGGTAGGAAATGGATATTAAAAATGGATACCCGCTACCCGTGGGTATGAGTATTTTTGATACCCGCATGTTAACGGGGCGGGTACGGGTATCATAGTATCTGTACCCGTGGATACCCGTACTCGCTAAACTTTACCCTTATATATATATATATTAGTAAAAAACATTATGAATCTTCATTCAATCATGGTGGTCAGATTCTTACCCCACAAATGAGTAAATTACTTCCATATACTGTGGAGGCATTGATGTGTCTCTAAGACTGGTTATGGACCAACATGGAAGGTAATGAAATTAACACTTTTACTTAGAT
>Ga0209589_1006152_pt1 | contig 20013 bp, 13 predicted proteins | sample CowpeawhiteBW_FD_187525 | JGI IMG/M metagenome (GOLD analysis project Ga0209589, IMG submission 187525) | Root nodule microbial communities of legume samples collected from California USA - Cow pea white BW (SPAdes) (version 2) | ecosystem: Host-associated > Plants > Roots > Nodule | place: USA... | reverse complement strand
TCATTAGATTAGTCATCTGCTAGTACTGTAATCCTTAACTGCCTGTATGCACTCTGATATTCCTGCTGTTGGATCTGTTTATCCATCCCATTGGTCTTGGTTTCTATTTGCTCTATACTTCCATAAACTTCTGCACTACTAATTTAAACTGATATTGCAATACTTAATTGCTAATTTGATTTATGGCTGTCTGCACTCTGATGTTAACATGTGCTACTGATTTCACCTGTTGCGTTGTTAGTATTGTCATACTTTGTATTGTTACTCTGTGATGTTCATGGTATGTCCTGGTTTGGTTGTGTTACACCCCTATGCTCTTTTTGCTAATGTCCAAAGAGGGAGAAAGCTATTTGTTTCTGTATTGCAGGACACATAATGATGTTATGTTACAGGACATATTTTGGCCATCATCAAAAAGGGGGAGATTGTTGAAAGGGGGAGCTACTTCAACTCATATGAAGATGGTTTTGATGATGTCCAAGGCTACACTTCATGTGCATTACCAGTTTAGAATTAGTCATGTTTTAGTTAGGCTGTGCATTAAGCTGTTTGTATGAAATTATCAGATGTAAATCAAGCCTGCATTAAGTTGTAATTAACCATCACACTCTTGCTTGTGCAATTATAAGTTGATTAGTTGTTTAACTAATGAATTAGCTGTGAGTACTGCACTAAGGCAGTGAAAATACACTCACGATAATCGATTAGGTAAATTGCTAATCCATTAATGACAATAGAGAACTCTGTATAAAAGCTGTTTTTAAAATCTGTTTTAAGCCTGGAGAAAATTGACAGATCACAGAGATTCCTTCTGAGAGAAAGCCTTTTGAGAGACACAGAGATATTGAGCATTCTGAAAGATCATTCAAGTGCAGATCCAAGAAGATTGATAATTGATTCTACCATGATGGGTCTTGCTTGAATCAAGGAGCATATTGTCAAATCTGCACAACATAGGTGTATTCGTTTCTTGATTCTGTTTATTGTATTTCTGATTACAGTTGCTTCATTGTGTGAAGTGTAGGTCTAGGTGCAATTGCGTGGATGCATTGCTCCTAGAGGGAGTTCTTGATTGGTAGATCAAGTTCTTGGGTTGTAGGTTCTAGAATTATATAGGTGTTCTTGTAATTCTTGGATCCTAATTGTATTAGTGGAATCCTCCTAAGTGGGTTTACTTAGGAGAAGACCGGACGTAGATTCTTTTTGAATCGAACCAGTATAAACTGTTGTGTCTTGGTTTTTCTCTTCTCTTACAATCTTTCTTAATTGCCTTAAACAGTCCATTAACACAAAACTGCGAAATTGATTAATTGAGTTATAAAACTTAAAGACTCTTTCAAGATTCAACTTAAACAAGTGAAAGACTCATTAATCAATTCAGATCCCTCTCTGGGTTGAGCTATTAGACAGATCTGTTTTTTAACACTTTCAAATTCTTTTAAACAATTTAAAATTTGTTTATAATAATATCTTTTATTTACCATATTTATTTTTGAATTCCATATATACTTGTATCACTTTTTATTATAAATACATTCATCCTATGTGTATTTTAAACACAAAGATTAACTTTATACAACTTTTCTCGATATTTAACAGATTTTATAATCTTTTTTATCTTGTTAAAATTATTCAATTCAGTTTTTCAATTTTTCTATCTCAATATAATTTTTATTTTTGATAAAAATAATTAATTTAGTCTCTTCTATAAATTTGTGTTGATCCTATTTAGAGAATGACAATGTACCATAAAATGAGTATCATATGTAGGACTGACAATAAATTTGATCGAACATATGTAATGTTTATCCGCAATAAAAAATTTGACTCATACGTGTGATATTTGTTCAAAGAATACGATAAATTTTAAAAAATCCATAGATATTCATAAATATTTAAAGAATAATTATGAATTTTTAAAATAAAATCTAAATAAAATTAAAAAATATATATAAAATATAATATAAATTAACTTTTAAATTTCGTGACCTGCCAATAAAATTTATCAATGACATTTTACTAACCAATTTTGATTTGACTAACTTTAACACTCCAAATTTCAGCATCACATGTCTTTTACATGCAATGTCAAGTATAATTTACAATCCACATTGTTTCCCTTAGTATCAATTTAATAAATAGAAGAATCACATTAATTTCTTTAACAAAAATGAGAACTATAATAATACGAAAAAAATAAGAATCATTTAATGATTTCAATAAAAATTATAATACTAAAAAATCTATTAAATCTCAAAAACAAAAATTATAATCTTAATATAAAAAAATTGAATTTCTTAATTTTGTTTAAATTATTTAAGGTAATTAAACATTTGATTAACATTAACAAACATTTATCTTTAAATAAAAACTTTTTATTGTTTAATTTATTGTTTTTTCTAAAATTTAAAATATTCATTAAAAATTAACGGTTATTAACATTAATTGTTTCAATTATATTAATTATTAAAAAAGTAAAACAAATAGTTATTTTACCGAAAACTATCTACCCTTTTCTTTATAAAATATCCATTTGATCTCCACTTCTGCGGAACCGACCGAAAGAACTCTTGAGAACAAAATTGTTTGGAATCTTGATATCTCTGCAACTTGTTGCCATACCATATCATCACAACTGTTGCGTTACCAAGACGAAGAAGTAAAAGATTTCAGAATCAGATCATCAAAGGCGGCTTAAGATCTTACTTACACGTGTCCAATTCTCAGACCCATGATTGCTTCATCATATGCAACCCCTCACCTATATATGCACACATCTCATCTCATCTCTTAACCATTATCATACATATCATCTTCTTTAGCTTCTAATTTCACTCACACATGGCTTCTTCACCACCCTCACTCAACCACAAACAAGAGGGTATGTATGCATGTAACAACAACTCATGCTTTCAGAAAATTTCTGTTCAAAGTTTGGTTTTTTTCTGTCAAAATAGTTTCAGAAACTTTCTAATGTTATGCTCAAATTCTTGAATGTTTGCAGAAGTAGCAGGTGTGGTTGGAGAGAAATCCATTTCACTTGAAGACAACGTTCTGCAGAAGCATGCTGCATTCTTTGACATAAACAAAGATGGTGTCATTTATCCATGGGAAACTTTTCAAGGTTTTCACTTTTTCCCTTCAATTCTCAATCTTTTTTCCTTCTTACTACTGATCATTTTGGAAGGTTAGTGGTTTTTGAAAGTTTGCCAAGCCAGTTCTGCAAGAAAAGATCATGATGTAAAAGAAATGAAAAATTGAGTTTATATTATAACCCAGTTGTAGAAAGGGTAGAAAAATTAGAAAAAGTTTATGATACATAGAGTTAAGAAAATTTTTGGAGTTGGTAATTTTTATGGTTGTGTTTTGAGTATGTGCAGGAATGCGTGAGATTGGGAGTGGGATTTTATTGTCCATTGGAGGTGCTATTTTCATCAATCTGTTTCTCAGTCAGACTACTCGTCCTGTAACTCTCAAAACTCTTTATATGTTTTCTTAAAGTATTTGTCTATTTTAATCTCAGTAAAATCCTTACCATGTTTTCTCTTTAAATTTATGATTTTTATCAAAAATTAAAAAGGATGAAAGTAGGTGGTTGTTTAGATTTTCCTTCCACTCTTTCTGGTATAATACTTTTTTTTTTCTTTTTAACTTTTTTATATACAATTTGGTTAATTAAAACTTATTAAAGTTACTATCTTTTAATATGAAAGATACTAATGGGTTTTACCTTTTAATATTAAAGTTACTATTTTTAAAAAATTTAATCCATTGAATTGAGAGTGAGTAGAAAAGGGTGTATTGAGAATTTTAACCATGGTGGATGGTGAAACAAAGAAAACAAAGTGATGGAGTGATGAAATTACAAACCATTGCCCTTAAAATATCTTATCCCTTTTATGGCAGTAGAGAAGGTATCTGATCCCCTGTGCCGTACTTTAAGAAAGTTCTTATCTCCAAAATAATATTTTGGAAATTTAAATAATAATTTATTCTTATGTCATTATTGAGAACTCCCTTTCAGCAATCCCTCTCTCTCTCTCTCTCTCTCTCTCTCTCTCTCTCTCTCTCTCTCTCTCTCTCTCTCTCTCTCTCTCTCTCTCTCTCTTAGCCATCAGTTTTAATAGTTACAATTTTTATTTTCCAAAATGAATCCTTAATAATTACATTAAATTAAGAGTAATTACCTGTTATATTTTTAACATTTATTTAATAATAAAGTTATGATATTTATTTAATCTATTAATTAGCCATTTTATTGTAATATTTATTTATTACATAAAAATGTAGATAAATATATTTTTGTGCTTGTATTTCCATTTTCAATTAAATATAACTGAAATGTAACAATATTTTATTCTAAGCAGTTTGAGTAAATCAGAATCATTAACTTATTCATTTAATGATAATTTCGTTATCTATATATTTAGAAAAAAAATACACATTGAATGATTCAATAACTTATTTAATATTTGTAATTCTACTAACTAATTAAAATAAATTGCCCAAAAAATGTCTGTTTTGCATCACTTATTAACTTATCATGGTGTAGGGAAAGTTTCCATCTTTACTTTTCCCAATTGAAGTTAAAAATATCCAACTAGGCAAGCATGGCAGTGACAGTGGAGTCTATGATACTGAAGGAAGGTATAATTGTTCAATTTTTTTTAATATCTTTTGGTAATAATTTTAGTCATAAAATTACAAAACATTATTATATATTTTCATGGTCATTGATAAATCTCTATTTTTATGTACTTTATGGTGTGTTTAGGTTTGTTCCTTCAAAGTTTGAAGCAATTTTCAGCAAGCATGCACATACAAATCCAAATTATTTGACATATGATGAGTTGAAGGAAATGATTAAGGCAAATAGAGAGCCTAAGAATTTAACAGGAAGGTAAGTTTGTCATATATATCATTTAATCACAAATAATTAATATTATTAATTGTAAAAGTTATAAAATTGATTATGCATGATGATTCATGCTTAAAATGCATGGTCTGTTATATCGATATTAGAAATCTAAGGTTAGAAAAATATGTTTATGATGTTTGATTTATCTTTATATGTGATCATGCATGATTTTTAGCCATATTTTTTTGTAAAAAAGGTAAATTATACCATATTATAGCATGTTACTCTTTGATTTTTTTTATAAATACTTTTAATCAACCAAAGTTGATTTAGTAATTTCTGATAACTATATACTTTCTCATATTTATGATTATTTATTTCCGGGTATGAAAAAATTTGTCTTGTATAGTTAAGAATTTATATATAGTTTGTGACAAAAACTCTAGCTATTATATGAAATTAGTGATAGTTTTTGGTGGTTTCACAAGTAATCGTTAACATGTTGCAATGATGATGAATGCACAGAATTGGTAGTTTTGTGGAATGGAACATACTTTACAAACTTGCAAAAGATAAGAGTGGTTTGCTTCAAAAAGATACAATCAGAGGTGTTTATGATGGAAGCTTGTTTGAACAGCTGAAAAACCAACACTCTTCAGGCAAAAAGAAGTAAAAATTTTCAGACACAGTTTATTTTTATTTTTATGATGGAAGCTTGTTTCAACATTCAAAGTGTATGTCTACTTTTATGTTCGTCATTGTTGTATTTGCCAAGTCAAAGGTATTTGTGTCATCATTTGGAATTTATACCTAAAAAGTTTGTACATAGTGAAACAAGAAGACAATGTATTAAATTGGTGTTCTTACATATTACAGTATTTTAGATTAAACATTTGTATGATGATGAAGTTGGCTTCAAATTTGTAGATATTTATTTATTTACTTTTACATATTTACCTAATTGAGGACAAATGGTAGTGCATAACAAAAAATAAATGTAACGTCCCCTTTAAAATATCTTTATTAGTAATTAAGGAAACTTCTATGAAACTGAGGAAAAAGGTAGGAAAATAGCATGTATTATGGAAGAAAAAATACATAAATCCAAGGAAGGAGAGAACTTTTGGAACAAAACCTTTTCAATATAGTTTTACTAGAAAAATGAATTTCGAAATTATGAATTGGAAAGCGATATGGAGAGATATATTGGAACAAAAATAAACATATTCATGGTGGTGAAAAGGATATGATAAAAAGAGAATGGATGAACTTGTTCGAAGGAAATATAATATGGAAAATAGGAACAATTAAATAGTATTTCTTGAAATCTCGTAAAAAATGTAAGTGGTTTTTCATTAAATTTTTAAGATGTTTTGCTTCTTTTTTTATTATATGATGCGTATAAATAATGCTTTGTCAATGGTATAATTTTCTTTAATGCTTTTTTCATGACATGGTCTTGATTAGTAAAAAAAGTTTATAAATCTTTTTTACTGTATGTTTGCAAAAATGTTTAAAATAATTATTTGAAATACTATAACAAAAGGTATAATTACTTATTTGGTATCTCAATTTTCTGATTAAGTTTAATTTGATATCTATACATGTTGTGAAATTTTTAATTTTTTAATATATATATATATATATATATATATATATATATTTAAATTTTTAAATTTTTTTCAAAAAATTTAAACCTATCACGTGTCAGTTTATCATCGTGTCACGTGGTAGCTTACAATCATGACACGTGACAGTGATAATAGTTATATTCAATTTAGTCCTCTATTTAAATTTTTTGTTTAATTTAGTATCCTAACTTTTTAAAATGATCCAATTTCGTCCTCTCCAATTTAAGATCAAATTAGTAAATAATCTTAATTACAATTTATATATATATATATATATATATATATATTACAATAACTTTTTCTAATATATACATCAAATCATCAAACCAAAAGTATGAATACCAATTGAACTTAACCAAAAAGTTAAGATACTAAATTAGTAATTACACTTAACCAAAATTACTTTAGACAACGATATACAAATGTGATGTAAATTATAAAAATCGTGGTCTAAAAATTAGACCATAATTTTTTAGGCATGATATAGGTGAGTGTAGCTATAGATAATAAACAATGATTATTAGTACGACAATACCCTTAAAATTGTTGCTTAAAATCTTCACAATAGACAACAAATATTCTGGTTGATTTTAGACCTTACATATACTTTTAGACCACATTTCTACTAGTTTTGCTCACATAGTTTAAAGCAACAGTTATATAATCATGGACTTTCATGATATTATACAACATTTATAAAAATGTTTATTATATATTTAGGCCACATTTACTTAGCTGTTGTCTAATTTAGTGTGGTCTAAACTATAAAATGTTATAGTGAAAGACTCAATGATCTCGTAATACAATAACACCGCCCCATATCATTCCTCCTCTATAATGATTAAATCCCGAGAAAATTGCAAGGGACTTATGATCTCTATTTGTACAATATGTTGTGTCCAACGAAACGACAGCTCCATAATAATGATAGTCAAATAACATTCTTTCCAGCTTCACCATATGTCATATCTCTTTGCCTCCTTGAGTTCAAATAATTCTTTGTATCTTCTCTTGTATAGCCTAAATTCTCTCTACCTCCTACATATTTACTCATCAAATCAAATGATGCCTTTTATTGAATCCATGTCTGTTATGCTATTTCAAGATCATATGCTTGATAATATGTTATTTTTCGTTGAGAAGGTAATATATGAATGGTTTCTAGTGGATGAAGCGAGTGATTATCATCATCAACAAAATCAACTACTTTATATCTTTTCCTAACTCTTTTAACTTTCATTATTGCAACACATCCATTTCTTGTCTCAGGTCTTATTGGTCTTAAAGTCTCTTTTATCTGATTTTCGCATACCTTCCTTAAATGTAAGAAGTAATAGACCCATTTTTTTTTATTCTTTTTAGGGTAGTATTTTCTAACTTCAAAACCTTTATTACTATCATAATTAACCAAAAACTTCCATGCATCTTTTAGATTATCAAATTCAAGACCAAATTTAAGATTCAAACTTGTATAGATCAAATACTCCTATAAAAAACATGAATAAAACTAAAATAATTTATTAAATACATAATAAAGCATAAAGGCATAATCATGATAGAAAAATATGTTTATACATTTAAATGTATTGTGAAAAAAAAACGAAACACACACACACACAAACAGTTGCTCGGGCTTGGTCATTGCGACCCCTTTGTGAGGAGGTACCCCTTCTCCCGAAGTTACGGGGCTATTTTGCCGAGTTCCTTAGAGAGAGATGTCTCACGCCCCTAGGTATTCTCTACCTACCCACCTATGTCGATTTCGGGTACAAGTACCCATTTGTTGAAGGTTGTTTTCCTAGGAGTATGGCATGGATTACTTCAGCGCTTCAGCGCTGTAACGTCTCGTACTCGAACTTTGGCTTGAGGCACACACACACACACGTGGCACACACACACACACGTGGCACACACGCACACACACACACACACACACGTGGCACACACACACACACCACACACGCACACATGCACGCACACATGCACGCACACACGTGGTAGTGGTAATGGTCATGGTTATTGTGCTCACGGGTTGACTCGTAAACCCGTACGAGTCTACGAGTCACTACACTGTTCACGAGTTAACTCGCTCGTAAACTTGTTTTTTTTTAGACTCGGAGTGGACTTAGAATAAACTCAGTTGACTCGTAACAGACTCCCGAGTTCGAAACGAGTTACTGAGTTTGTAATGGGGGACAAAACGACATGAAAATATGTCGTTCCTATGCGGATTTTAAACCCAAAAAAAAGCCCCAACATCAGAAATTGAAGACCCATATGAAATCAGAGATTGAACCCCCACAAACCCTAATCGAAAAAGAAGCAAAGATTGAAGCAGCCCCGACAAGAATCGAAGGTGAAAGCACCAACATTTTCGTAGCCTCACGACCTCCGACCAGCTTCGCGACATCGCATTTCGTATTTCGCATTTCTCTTCTCTGATCTGTGTGTCCCGTAGTTGAGTGGTAAGCAAATGGGTCTTCACAAATGGGTCTTTTCTGATTTCACAGTTCACATTTTATAATTTGATTTGAAGAAATGGGTCACAATGGTTATTTAAAAGTGTTAAAATTGAAATAGGTCTTGAATCATGATGTTGAAATGGTCACATAGTACCGCTGAAATGGGTCTTTATTTTCTTTATATAATTTATTTTTTTTATTTATTGTTTCTTAGTTTCTTAATTATTGTTATTACATATGTTTATATGTTTATTTTTTACTTATAGTTTTCTAAAAAGACAAATAATTTTATTTTTAGTTGATTGCTGTTTTGCAATGTTTGGAAGTGGGACAACTTCAAAATTTTGTGAGCCTAATGCTAGACCTCTTAGACCTAGAAGTAAGAATGCTTCAGGAAATCGTACTGACATTGGATGGAAACATGGAACAAATGTTTTGGGCAATGGAAAAAAAGTTAAATGCAACTATTGCTCAAAAACATTCAATTGAGGAATTTTCGGATTTAAGCATCTGGTACTAGATATGATTCTGAACCATGTGCCTCAGTTCCTGAAGAAGTGAAAGTTGTAATGATGAAAGTTGTGGCAGAGGCTAAGGATGTTTCAGAAAAGAAAAGAAGACGAAATACAATTGATGACTTTGATGATGAGCATATTGAAGAGGTGGATACCAATCAAAGTAGCAATAGTATGATGTTCAAAAATAAAGGAATAGAAAAATTCAGTCAAGGTGTTCAATCTACTTTAAATCAACTGTACAAGAAAGGGGATAAAGAAAAAGTTGATACTCAAGTGGCTGAATTTTTTTACACAAGTGCTATTCCATTCAATGTTATTAGAAATCCTGCTTTTGCAAAAATGTGTGAAATGATTGGAAGATATGGAGTTGGCTACAAACCTCCATCATATCATGGAGAAAAACTTTTGAAACAAGTAGTGCAAAAAATCGATATAATCCTTGAAGAGTTTAAGAAGGAGTGGAAAAGAACCAGTTGCACTATCATGTCTGATGGGTGGACTAATAAGAAAAGATGTTCAATTTGTAAATTTCTAGTGAATAGTCCTAAAGGACGTGTTTCTTTATTCATTGGATACATTAGATATCTTTATAACTGCAGATAAAGTGTTTAAGATGTTGGATGATGTAGTGGAATTTGTTGGAGAGGAGAATGTGGTTCAAGTGGTTACCGATAATGCTGCAAATTTCAAGGCAGCTGGGGAGTTATTGATGAAAAAAAGGGGGCATTTGTATTGGACTCCATGTGCTGCCTATTACATTGATTTGATCTTTGAAGATTTTGAGAAACATTTAAAGGTCCATCAAATTACTATCAAGAAGGGGAGAAGAATCACTACCTACATTTATGGTAGAGCAATGCTAATTAGCATGCTGAAGAAGTTCACCAAAGGTAAAGACTTGATAAGGCCAGGTATGACTAGATTTGCCACATCTTATTTAACTCTTGCATGTCTCCATGAATTGAAAGCATCGTTAATGAGCTTATTTAGCTCTAATGAGTGGAAATCAAGCAAATTTGGAACTTCAATAGAAGGGAGAAAAATTGAGCATGTGGTATTAGATAGCCGATTCTAAAAGAATGTAACCACTTGTCTCAAAGTTGCTGCTCTTTTGATGGTGGTCCTTCTACTAATGGATTCAGATGTAAAACCCGCAATGGGTTTCATTTATGAAGAAATGGATTCTACAAAAGAGAAGATCAAATTTAACTTTAATAATATTAAGAAAAGGTAATATTTATATACCTTATCTCTTTTAGATTGTCAATCCATATTTTGTGTAATTATTTCTAACATTGCATGATTGCATAATTGTAGTTATGAAATAGTTTGGAACATAATTGATGAGAGGTGGAATAATCAACTTCATAAACCTTTGCATGTGGCTGCATATTACCTTAACCCTCACATGCACTATGAACCTAATTTTAGAAATGATGATGTTGAGGTAAAGGAAGGGTTGTATGAATGCATGAAAAGATTGGTCAAGGATGTTGCAGAGAGGAAAAATATTAATTTGCAGCTTATAGAGTTTCATTTTGCAAAAGGACTTTTCTCAATGGAAAATGCAAAAGATTGTAGGAAAGTTATGCTTCCTGGAGAATGGTGGGAGATGTTTGGAGATGGAACTCCAGAGTTGAAGCGATTTGCTATTTGAGTTTTGAACTTAACTTGCGGTTTTTATTATTGTGAGCGTAATTGGAGCTCATTTGAAATGGTAAGTTAACTTTGTTAAGTTATTTTTTGCTTCTAATTTTTGGCTTGTAAACATTCATATTTGTTTATAGGTGCACATAAAAAGAAGAAAGAGGAATGACTTGGTTTATGTCATGTACAACTTGAAGCTCAAAAGTAAACAAATTAGGAAAACGGTTGCTCTCTCATTTGATGATATTGAATCTGATGATGAATGGATAACGAAAGATGGAGATAATGTTGGGTTTGAGCTAGTTCAAGGTGAAGGTGACGAGGGAAATGTTGACATAATTGGGTCAAGTTCAGTTGATTTTACTTTAAGAGCATTTGATCTTGATAATATAGTTTTTTATGCCAATGTTGATGATGCACACTTATCATCTGAGGAAGAGCTTGATGGTGATGGAGAAGATGATGAAGAAGAAGATGATGTTAGAGATGATATATTTAGAGGATTGGAGCCAGAAATTTGAAGTTATTTATGTTGTGATTTGTATTAACTTATGTGTTTGGTGTACTTTGAACTTATATAACTAGGGCATGTGTGTTGAACTAAGTTATTTTAGAATTATTGAACTATTGTTTACCTTTTGCATTAATTGTGGTGGTGAAATTTTGAATTTGTATGGTACTATATACAACTTTTCAGATGAAGTAGACTCTTATGAGTCTACGAGTCGAGTCTGTGAGTCGAGTCTACGAAGCTCTCACGAGTCTATGTAGACTCTCGAGTTTGATAACCTTGGTAGTGGTTGTGCTCAATTTAGTCATTTATTTAAAATTTTGCAGAAATATTGGTCATAATAGAAGAAACTATCCAAATAGATACTAAATTTTCATTTTGAGTAATTCTTATCACTACATTGCATCAACTTTGTCTACTTTAATTTCAATGTATGTCATCCATTAATTATTAAGATGTTTCATTTCTTGTACTTTTTATTAAGGAAATCTTCCTTTTCTTTCATGTGCATATTATTCTCCTATTAATTACTCAACTAAATTTTTAATTTAAAAAAAAATAATTGTAATAATTCAAAACGTGAAAAAAAATTTAGAAAAATAAAAAAATTTACTTGTCATCTTCAAACGACTACTTCATCAAAATTACAAGACTCAAGTCGTACTAATATAATACAATTTTGCTTAAGTAATTAATTAAAGTCATATCATAATGACATGACTTTACTTTTACAGCAAAATCTTTTCATTTTAGCACGACTTTTTCACAACAAAATCTTACTATTTTGACACAACTTTCTCTCCTTGAATATTTTTAAAAAAATTGCCCCATTTTTTAAATTATAAAAGTAAATTGCACCATAATTGTAAAAAAGCCACCAATTCTTCTATCTCTTTTTCTTCCCGCGGTCTCTGATTATATATCCAATTTTCTCAAGTTACAGAAAATATACTACAAAGCTTTATCGAAAAGATAAACAATTATGATTAGACACGTTGATTGGACACAAACTCTCTTTCCTTCCACACATCGTCTCCTTTCCGATTCCAAGCACAAAACCTCCTTCCCTACGCTAACTACAGCTCTCTCCTCTAATTTTCATTTTCATTTTTTTACTAAGCATATCTCTTGAAATTTGAAATACAAAATAAAAATAAAAAATATATTTCAGATAGTATAATTCAAAATATATTTTATTTATTACAAATTGTATAATTTAGAATAAAAATTTTATATTTCAAATTATACAATTTGTAAATATAATGTAAAAATTAAAAATGGATTCTGAATTGTATAATTCAGAATGAAAAATAATAAAATAAATTTTAGATTATATAATTCAGAATGTAAAATTTGTATAATTCAAATTATGCATTTCTTATTTTATATTCTAAATTATGTAATTTGGAATATAAATTTTGTACTTTGGATTGTATATTCTAAAATATTTTTGAATTATGTGTTGCGAAATTAAAAATGAAAAGAGGGTAAAAATAAAAATGAAAATATATGGAGGTCATATTATAGAGGTGCATAAAGAAATATTCTTTTAATTGAGTTTCTAGACTTGATTAGAGTCATATTAGGCCCATAAATTTTGTAGAATTCGTATGGTTTCTTCTTTCTGCACCTCTAAAGTTTTCAATTATTTTGATTATGCCCTTAAGAAAAATAAATGAAAATTAAAATCTTAATTTGCTAAGTAGTAATTATGGCAATTGGTGGTATTTATTGTGGTGGTTATATCAGTGACACTGCATTCCCAAATGATTTCTTGTCTCTCACTCAAATTGAACTGCAGTTAAAACCTAAACTGGATATCCATATCCAGCTTAAAACGTTACCGAATTTTGAGATTTGGTAAGAAAATGACACTTTCGGTTTGGGATAATCCCGCTTCCAGATGTCAAGATCTGGTGAAGCTTTTCCATATGTTTTTCGGATGTCGAGTTTCGAAAGTAACGTGAAATTCCCATACTTCCAAATGTCGAGATCCAATACTTCTAAGTGCCTTCCAGATGTTGACATCCGGTGACTACGAATGTCACATGACATAACTTTTGGATATCGACATCCGGTAAAGCTTTTTCAGTTATCTTCTGGATGTTGAGTTCCAGAAGGAACATAAAATCTTTATACTTTCGAATGTGGAGATCCGGTATGTATAAATGTTTTTCGGATGTCGACATCCGATGACCACAGATGTCACGTGACATAGCTTCTGGATGTTAAGATCCGACAAAGCTTTTGCAGTTGTCTTTCAGAAGTTGAATCTAAAATATATGAAAACAAACACCTCTGGAAGTTACCCTTATACCCGTATCTAATTTTTCGACATCTGTCCAATTTTTTGGTTTTTTTGTCATTCTCCTCTCTTAACTCTTTTAACATTTCCGCTTCCCTTCCCGCTCATCTTTTAGGGTTTGTGGCATACGAGGATGGCTTGCGAATTTCAAAATTCCTTCCTCTTCTCCTCCTTCCTAAACACCCTCTCTGCTTCTCTCCTTACTAAACACCATTTCTGCTCCTCTCCATTTTTCAGTTCCAAGAAAAAAATGATTTAGTTGTTACAAAATTGGTTTATGTATGTTGCTTTCACTTTGGTTGACCGTGTTGAAATAACGAGGATGACTACAGGGACAGGCGTTGGCTCCGATGATGGCGGTGGCTCGGGATCGTGTTGTCGTTTCTGTTTGTGAGGATTGCGATCTTGAGGTGCTGACTCCAAGTTTTTGTGTAAAAGGGTATGTTTTTCTTTTCTTTTTTGTTAGTACCATTTGTGTGTTCTAAAGTTTTCTAACTTTTCTTATTCTTTTGTCCCTCTGTACTTTAACGTTTCTTCTATTGAAGAGTAGATCGAAGACTTTTAAAGACCCAAGATGAAGTTCTCTAGGCAAAAGAATGCAAAATCATTATTAAGAGGCTTTATATGTAAAAAGGTTTGATTTTTATTATTTCCCCATTTTTTTGAGTTTGATTTTATTAATTCTTCAGAGTTACTTATTTCTTCTGCTTTGATCAAGTAAGATTTCTGAGTTGGCTTTTGTTTGTTTTTTAGATGTCTCCAAAAAAGCTTTACATCTCATATTGTTCTGCTTCGATGTTTTATTTTAACACAACAATCTTTAAACAGAGCAATCTTTAAACGGTTAGTATGTATAGTTTCATAACTTTGGTTATTTTTTTATCATTAAGGTTTTCATTTACTAATAAATTTATGTTTACGAGTTCCTCATGCCATGATTTTATTCCCTTTTGAAGGAAGTTGAAGAAAGGTTAAATCTTTAAGGTAATTTTATTATTATCACAACCTAATTGTATTTGAAGCTTTGAACAAGATCTATGGCTGATCAAGTAGTATGGCTAAACAAGCTTTGAAAAAAGATTACGAGTTCCTAATTGTTTTTTGAGCCAACCCATCCTGATAATGCTGGGTTTATGTGTTCTTGGAATCTTTGTGGTGGTTTTTCTCTCCTCCCCATACTGGCATTTAGAGTTATTTATGTGAGGATACAGGTAAACCTTCTTTCCTTTACTATGGTGTGTGGTTCCGGTCATGGCATTTGTTGTCCTTGGGTTTACTTTATGGTGTGTGGTTCCGATTGTGACATTTGTTGTCCCTAGGTTTACTTTATGGATCATGTAACAAATGATAATGTGTTTCAGGCCCTTTTAATTTTGAGGCAACAAAGACAAAGGGGTCTTCCCACTACATCTCAATGCATATAGCTGGTCAAAGGTCAGTGCTTTATAAACAGTGTGGAATTTAGATTAGGAATAATGATGATTTATTGTGTTGTAGTTATGTTTTTAGTGTCTATAATTCATCAATCACTCAAAGGTTATGTTTTCTCCTTATCAATTTGTATGTAGTTATGTTTTTAGTGTCTATAATTCATCAATCACTCAAAGGTTATGTTTTCTCCTTATCAATTTGTATGTGATTTGTTTTGTATTATAGGTTTCAATATTATATATTTGTTGTCATCCGAGTGTCTGGTGAATGAGGCAACAAGGTCTGTGGCAGGGATTGGAATTGAAATAAAAGTTTGGAGTATATCAAGTTAAATTTAAGGGACAGGTCACATTAAAGGAAACCTATGATGGTGAGTCATTTGAATTGAAAAATATAATATTTTATTTTCATGTTGGTTGATGATGTTTGATTTTGATCATCTTTACATTTTTGTTTTTTGAATTCATTGTTAATGCTATAAACTATTATGGTATTGATGTCTTTATCTTTATGATTTTGAATTTAGTGAGTTGAATGAAGTCCTGTAGTACCATCTACATGGTTATCATGTGGTGGATAGGGATAAAGACCTATTTATATTGAAAGGTTGGGAAAAGTTGATCCCATTAAGCTTATGCAAGTGACTACCATAGAAAGGTATTTGAGATACCATGTGCAGGATTTTGAGCAAATGTTTGTTAAATTTCCTGCATATTCTGGGTTTTCTCACTTTAGTAAGGGTCAACATTGCAAAATTGTTTGATGCTCCAACTTTAGTGAAAACTTTTGTTTGAATTTTAATTTGTTTGGTAATTTCTTTTATGGTTTTAATTGTTTATATCACATAGCAATTGGTGGTCATAATGTAGTTTTATTCTAATAGCTAAACCAATTATGATTATAAAACAAGATTACCTCCGAATAGAAGGAATTGAAAGTAAAGGATTCCTTATTATAGGTACTGAGTCATTCATAATGTTATTTATTTACTTTGATGATACACTATAATTTTAGAATGGATGATTAATGTATAAATAAATATCAATTGGCAATCATGAAGTATACTTGAAACTAAAAGTGTTGTGTTTTAAACTATATGTTCTCAGTGTTCAAAGTATTGTAATGTATCATCTCATTGAGTGAGTAAATTATTTCAAAACTAAATAATTACTGTTTAATGAATATCTCACACCATTAATTGAAAATAAACAAAATTTGCAATAGGTTATATCTATCAAGTCTGAGAGTTATATGAGCAACATAATTGCCTCCAGTAAAAAACATTATTTAGATAATTGTTTGGATTTCTAGAGCTCACTTGGGAGATTTTTTGTAACAGTAGTGAACTACTCTTTTAAATGCTGATATCCGAAGCTGTCAGAGGTGATGGGGGCATCCTTTATAATTTAGGCAGGGAAAGATTTATGTTCATGTATGATGAGAGGGCAAAGCTTGCTCCAAGGGATGTTGTGAACAACTTAAAAAAGCCTGGTCTTTACATGTAAAAATTTACAAAAAATGGTATGTCGACATTCTACTAGACACATTCTCGAGGGAATTGTCTCTCCAGCATTTAATGGTACAGGTACAACTTCTGCATTGCATATTTATTATATATTTTAGCCATGTGTATATCATAAGGAAGCTAAGGCTCTATAATAATTTCATACCTTTTTGACTTGAACATATGTAGTAAAAGTGGTTACTTCCATCAAATATTGAAATTAGTAAAACTAAGAAATGGTGCATGATCATTTCATTGAATAAAAAAACATTTAACAACAAACTTATGGTAAATTTCCCGGTTCTCATGTGCTGTAAGATTTGATGGTTGGATTTAAGGTTTAGACTTTGAACTTGGTATATATATATATATATATATATTTATTTATTTATTTATTTATTTATTGTGTGTGTATGTATTGGTTGTTTTACTCCATTTTATTTTTGTTTAAAGTTTCAACTTAATGAATGGAGTTGATTTGAATCTTCCTATAACCACTAAATACTTCAACTTGGTAGTCTAAAGCATGCAATTGAGTTTACTCAAGATGCTATAGTACATGAGTTGTAAGTACTATCATACCTAATTAGGGAAGCATCAACTAACACGATGTAGTTATTTTGTTTTAAAAGGGAATTAGACAAAACTTTATAGGAACACATTTTGATTGCAGAAAAGGCACCGGTGGTTATGCTGATATTGATAGTTCTTCCAAGACATAAAAAGGTATTGCTCTCAGTAAATTGAAAGCAGAGTAGACAAAATGGGTAAAAACCAATTAAGTAGCTTATTCCTCTATAAAATACTTGGATAGTTATTATTATGTAAAGTGAACTTACATAACTCAACAAGTGATTATTGTTAATTCTTCCGATGGCTAAAGAAACTCAAGCTAAAATCATGTTAACAATGTTATTAAGTTGTATTTGGTCAAACATAATAAAAAAAATAAAGTAGTTTTATCTTTACTGTCATATTTTTTCAAGTACACAATTTTTGTTAGCATATGCTTTCCATATAGTTTTGTACTTATTTATTTGTTAAATAAAAAGGTTTCTTTTTCATCACTAAGTTGACATGTTCCGACAAGAGCAAATACTTTGGCACCTCAAAAGTTGACATGTCCACTATTTACATTGAAATAGCCTTTAGAATTGACTAATGTAACCCTTTGTATTGATTGTGTTAATGGAGCTTTGTTTACAGTGATTGTGGTGTAAAAGTGGAAGATCCATCAGAGGCAATCTGTTTGACAATTTTGAATAGAATGATTTAGTATCGCCCGGTATGTCTCTTCTGAAACTCTCATTCTTGTATTATATTGAAGCATGCATGGTTTAGTTTTGGAATTAACAGAGTTAATTTGATTGAAAATGGTGGTGAAGAAATAAAATGCCCCCTTTCCTAATAACAGTTTGAAATGAGATGCCCGTGGATGAGCTTAAAATAGGGAAAGAGTAGTGTAACTTACTTGGAGAATCATGTTCCTCTATGCTTTAAACCATAGGTTCTATAAAATAGCTTGTAGAAATGATCCACCATATTTCTCCTATTTTGTTGTTGATGATTTAGTTTGCCCATTAAATATTTTTATAAAGATACTTACTTTCTTGCAATTTTTCGGGGATCTTTCTTGATTGAGCCATCGTGAGTTTAACTTGGGAAAGACTGAGGGACAGTTGTTGATCATAAAGGCATAAAGAAGGGTCTATGGAGGATTGGTCGCTGGCCACCACAGAGGATTATGTGTCCTTGATTCTTTTTTGTGGGTTTTTAGCAGGTGGGGTTTTGGAGAGCCGACGAAAGAGAGGAAGTGATTAAAGTTGAAATTGAAAGCAGTGAAAATTTTCTTTGTGTTGAGGTTTATTAATGTCTTTCCAGCATAATGCATGTATCACGTGAATGGTGCTCAAGCATTTGTATTTTTAAAATTCTGAGATTAATGAAATGATTTATACTCTAATTATCTACTTAAAAACTAAGAAAACTAACTATTAGGGATATTACCCTAAAACCCATATCTACTATTTTGGTGTTCTTCTATCAAAGTTAAAGTTCTACTAGAAAATTTACATACTAAATGTTAGCATTACAAATTAATATAGTCACTTAAATGAATTCCAAATCATTGAATAATAATGTTAAAAACATAGAGAGTTGTACCTAAGTTTTGTCCTTTATTGTTGCCTATCATCTTTCATCCCTTCTATTTGGCATCAACCAATAATTGACTGCATTTGTTATTCTCATGTTTGTTAACAAAGAGGGACTATGAAGAGTTCAAAGTGAGGATTAATGCATTGGTATAAATGGGGCAAAAGGTTCATGCAGATAGTTGGACAATGTAGGATGCTACTCCGAAGCCTGGGAACAATGTCAAAGATCCTCTTGGAATATTTAACTACATTCTTTTTTTGGTTAAAATACCTTTCTGGTCCCAATTTTCGTCAAGTTTTTTGAAACAAGTCCTAATTTTGGTTTTGTGTTCAAATAGGTCCCAATTTTCGTCAATTTTGTTCAATTTGGTCCTTTTTTGCTAACACCGTTTAAATCATTAACGGCCATGAACAGTGACTGTCACGTGTCACTTCGTGATTTTTTTGAATTTTTTTTATTTTTATTTTTAATTTTTTTAATTTTTTTTAATTTTTTTAATTTTTTTTAAATGTACACGTGTCAACCTAGGGGTGTGCCACGTGTCACTTTGTGGTTTTTTTGAATTTTTTTGAATTTTTTTAAAAAAAATTTTAAATTTTTAAAAATTTTTTTTTTAAATGTCCACGTGTCAACCCAGTAGCGTGGCACGTGTCAAAGTCAATGTTCTAAATTCAATTTGGTCCCTATATTTGTTATTTTTGTTCAATTAGGTCCAAATTTTTGTTAACATTAACCAATTTGGTCCCTCTCTAAATTAAAACCAAATTTAATTTTTATATTAAAATTCATATTTTTTATTAAATATCTTTATTTAATATATTAAAATTCACATCATTATAACTTTGATATAAAAATTAAATTAGGTCACATCTTCTATAGGGACCAAATTGGTTAATCTTAACAAAAATTAGGACCTAATTGAACAAAAATAACAAATATAGGGACCAAATTGAATATAGAATGTTAACTTTGACACGTGGCACACTACT
>Ga0209589_1006150_pt1 | contig 20018 bp, 20 predicted proteins | sample CowpeawhiteBW_FD_187525 | JGI IMG/M metagenome (GOLD analysis project Ga0209589, IMG submission 187525) | Root nodule microbial communities of legume samples collected from California USA - Cow pea white BW (SPAdes) (version 2) | ecosystem: Host-associated > Plants > Roots > Nodule | place: USA... | reverse complement strand
CGTTGCCCGCTCCAACCCGCGATCACCCCATCATCACACAACTGCAGCGTCAATCATCTCGATCGGCCAATCCAAAGCATTCCGCGCAAGTCAAGGCCGGGCACGGTGATCCTCTCGTGACGCTCACTCCGCTTCGAGGGGCAGGCCTAAGCCCCATCATGCGGTTGCGTCGCCACCCACCCAACAAATTCGATCCACGCCCGCACTTGGCCTTCACTCGTCCCCGCCAGGGATCCAGGTGTCCCCCTCAATCCGCTAAAAGCCTCAACGCTCGCGCATCGTCTCTTGCTTGTATTTCATCAGCGGCGACAACAAGTAACTGATCATGCGGCGCGATCCTGTCTTGATCTCGGCTGTCACTGCCATGCCTGGTGACAGGCTCACCACCTTACCGTCCACCTGAAGCTGCGGATGGGCGACAGAGATCCGCGCCACGTAGTTCATTTCCTCGCCCTTTGGCTCGCTCGTAGCTGTCATAGATCCTGTGCCCGACCTGTCGGCGGTCTTCTCGCCAGGAACCTCGCGCGCAACCGAGTCGGACGAGACGCTCAACACCTTTCCGTGCAGAAGGCCGTATCTGGTGAAATCAAATGTATCGACTTTGATCTCGACTTGGTCACCTGCATGAATAAAGCCGATATCCCGATTGTTGACCGAGGCCTCGATCTCCAATTGATCATCAAGCGGCACGATCACCATGAGCTGCTGCGCGGGAGTAACCACTCCGCCAATCGTGTGGACCGCCAATTGCTGAACCGTACCGGACACGGGGGCCGTCAGGAGCTGAAGCTTGGCACGCTGTTCAGCCTTGGAAAGATCGGCCGCAAACCCTGCGGCCTTTCTCTCGGCTTCGGCGAGCTCGCCCAACAACGTTCTCCGAAACTCGGCTTTGGTCTGCGAACGAGTTTCGATAATCGTTGCTATCGCCGCTTGCATCTCCTTGGCATGGCTCTTTTGAACCAAGCGCTCCTGCTGGCTCTCGGTGAGCTGTTGCAATACCTCGAAATACTGCAACCTCGAGCCAAATTCATTGAGGGTCTTGCGGATGTTGACGCGCTCCTCGATCGTCGGGATGACCGCGTCGAGCTTGTCGACGGTTGCCGAGATTGTTGCCAACGCGGCTTCCTTCTGCGCTCTCTGTCCGTCCAGCGATGCGATCTTGGCCCGATATTCGGAAACCTGCGCGATCAAGAATTGCCGTTGCATGGCCACCAAATCCGGATTGGCGCCCTCCGGCGGACGGAATGCGCCAACTGGGTCGTCGGTGTCGGCGAGCGCAGCTTTCAGACGCGCGATATCGAGCTGGGCCGACTGCAAATCGCTCTGCAGATGATTGACTTCGCCTTCGCTGATGGTGGGATCGAGTTCGATCAAGCTCTGACCGGCGTTGACGAACTCACCTTCTGAAACCCTGATTGCACGGACCACTCCCGTCTCGAACGGCTGAACCACCTTGCTGCGGCCGGTCGGAATGACCCTTCCGGTGGCAGTCGCAACGATATCCACACGCCCGAAACTCGCCCAGGCAAGGCCCACGACGAACAGTGCGACAATGGTCGCTCCGATAGCGCGCCCGAGCGGGGAGGGAGGGGTCTCAACGATTTCCAGGGCGGCCGGCAAAAATGCGAGTTCGTCCGCCGACCGCTGTTTGGAAGCGAGCGGAAACGGTACGATTTTTGATGCCGACTTAATCATTCCCGAGCCCCTCATAGTATTGCCCACTTTTTAGGCAATGTCCTGATCATAGTCCGCAGCATACTGCTATTAATTATTTTCATTTAGACCATAATTAATGGCCGAGACTGAATTATCCTTTGTGATTGCGGATATTTTTTGAAGGACCCACACCAAATCGTCGCCCTAATGTGGGCTATAAGTTTACCAACACGGAATACGATGATCGCAGCGCGCCCGGCGTCGGCGCGCCTGACCGATGGGGCAAATGATGACTGCGCATTCGGATATACCCGGACCAAACGATCCGGGCCTCATAGCCCTTGTGATGCTACTGCGTTTTCACGGCCTCAGCGCGGACCCTGCCCAAATCCGCCATCACTCTGGCATGGCGCAAATTGGCACTGCCGAAATGGTGCGCTGCGCGCGTGAATTTGGGCTGAAGGCGCGCGAAATCAAGAGCGATTGGGCCCGTTTGCTCAAAACACCCCTGCCAGCGATCGCCGCGCTCAAGGACGGCGGATTTCTTCTCCTTGGCAAGGTCGGCGACGACAAAGCCGTCGCTCAGTCAGCGAAGACCCCTCGTCCGGAATTGATGAGCAGGGCAGATCTCGAGGCGATCTGGGATGGCCGGCTCGTTCTGATGACCAAGCGCGTCAATCTGACCGAGTTGACGCGCCAGTTTGACCTGTCGTGGTTTCTTGGCGCTATCCGCAAATATCGGAACCAATTGCTCGAAGTGTTGGCTGCATCATTTTTTCTGCAGCTTCTCGGACTGGTATCGCCGCTGTTCTTTCAGGCGATCATCGACAAAGTACTGGTGCACCGGAGCCTCAGCACACTCGACGTGCTCGCCATCGGATTGATCGGGATAGCCGTATTCGAGACTATCCTCAGCATTCTCCGAACATATCTCTTCTCCCACGCAACCAACCGCATCGACGTCGAACTTGGCGCAAGGCTCTTCCAACACCTGCTCGCATTGCCGACGGCGTATTTCCAAGTGCGGCGGGTAGGGGATTCCGTCGCGCGCGTTCGCGAACTCGAGAACATCCGCAATTTTCTCACCGGCTCTGCATTGACCCTGGTCATCGACCTTTTCTTCACTTTTGTCTTCCTCGGAGTGATGATTTTCTATTCACCTCTATTGACCGGGATAGCTCTTGCAGGATTTCCTTTCTACATCGCGATCTCTGCCGGAGCCACGCCGAGATTCCGCCAGCTTCTCGACGAGAAATTCAAGCGCGGTGCTGAGAACCAGGCCTTTCTTGTTGAGTGCGTGAACGGGGTCGACACTTTGAAGGCAATGGCGGTCGAGCCACAGATGCAAAGGCGCTGGGAGGAGCAACTCGCCGGATACGTAGCAGCGAGCTTTAGAGTTCTGCGACTGGGCAACAACGCCAGCAACAGCGTTCAGCTCGTGAACAAGCTCGTGATGGCCGGCATTCTATATTTTGGAGCCAAGCTGGTTATTTCCGGAGAAATGTCAGTCGGCCAACTTGTCGCATTTAACATGCTGGCAAGCCGGGTGAGCCAACCAGTGCTGCGTCTTGTCCAAATATGGCAGGATTTTCATCAAGCCCGAATTTCGGTTGATCGTCTTGGCGACATTCTGAACACTCCTCCGGAGCCCAGATTCAATCCAGCTCGCACGGCACTGCCAACCATTCGAGGCGACGTGACGTTCGAGCGCGTGGTTTTTCGATACCGAGCGGACGGACCTGAGGTTCTGCACAATGTCAGCTTCAACGTCTCGGCAGGTCAGGTCATCGGCATTGTGGGGCCATCTGGCTCGGGCAAGAGCACAGTCGCGAAGCTGATCCAACGCCTGTTCATTCCCGAGAGCGGACGCGTGCTGATCGATGGTGTCGATCTGTCGATGGTTGATACATCCTGGTTGCGCAGGCAGGTCGGTGCCGTTTTGCAGGAGAACGTCCTGTTCAACCAGTCCGTGCGTGACAATATCGCGCTCCCGGATCCGAGCATGCCGATCGAACGCGTGGTGGAGGCTGCAAAGCTTGCTGGAGCGCACGAATTCATCCTGGAGCTTCCGGAAGGCTACGATACCGTCGTCGGCGAGCGGGGGGCTAGTCTATCCGGCGGGCAGCGTCAGCGAATAGCCATTGCTCGGGCACTCGTGACAAATCCGCGCATCCTGATCTTCGACGAGGCGACGAGCGCTCTCGACTACGAAAGTGAACGTATCATTCAGGACAATATGCGGCGCATTGCGCAGGGGCGAACAGTCTTCATCATCGCCCACCGTCTTTCCACGGTGCGCAGAAGCAATAGGATATTCACTATTGACCGCGGCCACCTGGTGGAAGACGGCACCCACGACGAACTGATCAACAGCGGGGGTCGATACGCAGCACTTCACCGAATGCAGGCCGACATCCAAGAGGTGCTGTAGCAGCTGCTACAACTTGTGGGGACCTTTGGACGGTTCCTTGCGGGAACGCTTGAAATATTGCATTACTGTGTAGGTTGGATCGCAACTGCCTATCGAACGTTCCTGGCATAGCCAGTTTTTGCCTGCTCGTTCGACTTGCCGTAGAATACGGTAGGGTTCGCAACCTGAGCCACGATCCCCGGGACCAGAAGGACTCCGAGATCTCTGCCGAGACCCTTAGACTGGCAACGTCGCCTTCTCTATAATCCCGCGAATCAAAGATCGAGACCCACGTAAATGACCCAGAAGCTGAATTTCGACAGTATGTCAGTCGATGAAATGTGGCAGCTACACGAAGAAATCGGTCGGATTCTATCTGCGCGGCTAACGACAGAGAAGCGAGAGCTGGAAAAGCGCCTCGCCCAGCTCCGCCGCGAGGACGATGTGAGACAGGCGATCGGCATTAGTCCACAAGCGGCGCCCGCGGTGCGTCAACGCCGCAAATATCCCCAGGTACTACCTAAATACCGCAATCCCAAAGCGCCGTCCGAAACGTGGTCAGGGCGAGGGAAGCAACCGCGCTGGCTGGTTGCCGCGCTGAAAACCGGCCGTACGATCGAGGAATTTGCGATTGGCAAATCCGAACCGAAGCGAAAGGGAGGCGAGCGCCACGCAAGAGGGCACGCGTCCCGTGCCTAGGCGTTGAACGGAAATTGGCGCACCTAAGCTCGGGACATCATCACGCCTTCAAACGGCGTCCGTTCAGAAGGCTGACGCGAGCGGCCCGGCGTAGGTTGCTGCAGTTATCTGGCGTAGGTACCGGGCAGCGCGTGTTCGTCCCCATGCGAGGATCGTTGCACTCTATTGCAGTGTCTTGATCCCATCATCGTTCGATGGTGGCTGGCGCTGCGGCCAAATTGCGCGCCCGCACTCTGCCATTTTGACCTGCTGCCGTAACCGGACCAATTCGGAATACATGCTCGCAAGTTCTTGACTGTCGGTCCAGTCGGAAACAGCACGTCGATCTGTAACGGATAACCTGCCCATGAAGTCTCCTTAATCACCTGACAAATATAAGCTTCAGTAATTTTTCGCGTTTTATGTTGGCCAAGAAAAGCTTGCTCGATCCGGCAGAGATCTCGCGTCCTCCAAGCCTCGATTTAGCGCAGTTTACTCTACCGATCGCAACTTGAGCCGAATTAGACGGCGCGCAACGAAAGCTTCGCCGCGATCATCGGCGAAGTGATCAGAAAGAAGTACAAGAGTTAAGGGCGATCTTCCGTACCCGAATAATGACCTTGCAAGTATGAAATTCCACTACACTCTAGGTCGTCGATGCCTCCGAAGCCTAAGAGCCGCGCTACTATATGCGGCAATTTGGGCGCGTCAACAAACACCGGACCGCGCTGAGTAGCTCCCGGCCAAATTGGTAAGCCCGCCCGCCAAGTCAACAGGGGCGCCCCCTTCGGCCCGACCGACTTGCGGGGCAGGCGCGTCCACCGACACCCGGCAACAAGCACTCACCAGCAGACAAAGCTGGGCAGATCGTCAAATACTCCCTTGACGGAGCGCGCCGAATGCGCGGTACATTGCATATTTAATATTTAAATGTTGGACCCAGCTTGTTGAATTAATTTCGGCCGAAACCGGCAAACGTGCCGCGCCAGGATAATTAATGATGGAACGGATCGCGCTCTTCATTGATGGCGCCAACCTTCATTTCTCAGCGAGAGCCTTGGGTTTCGAGATCGATTTCAAACGGCTGTTGGCGGAATTTTCAGTACGAGGGCAGTTGGTGCGAGCATTTTTCTATACGACGATTAGCGACAGCCCTGACTTCGTTGGCCTGAGATCATTGATCGACTGGTTGGATTACAACGGCTTCATGGTCAAGACCAAGCCCGCGAAAGAATACGACGACGGAGAGGGACGTCGGCGGGTCAAGCGGAGCATGGGCGTCGAACTCGCCATTGACGCCATGGAAATTGCAGACAGGATGGACCACGCCTATCTTTTTTCTGGCGATGGCGACTTTCTCCGGGTGACCCAGGCGCTTCAACGGGCGGGCGTCCGAGTTACGGTCGTGGCAAGCGCTCGCACGAAACCTCCGTTGGTTGCCGCGGAACTGCGACGGCAGGCCGACAGCTTCCTTGAACTCGGCGATTTCAGGCGAGCGATCGAGCGACACCCGACACACGAGCTTCGCATTCGTGCAAGAGATCTCTAAAGACCTTATCAAGCCAAATAGTCCGATTGTTCCGAAGCTCGAGGACTTGGCGGCGTCAGAAGGACCGAGACTTTGCAGATAGCCAGCGCAAGATCATGAGACGAGCTTTCCTTAGGCTGGCGGCGGCCTTTTGGTTGGCGTTTATCTGCTATGCAACATTGTCTCCGCTCGCCAGCCGGCCAGGATTGCTGGGTGACACCGCACTCGTCGTATTTCTTGAGCACGTTGGCGCATATGCCTTGCTCGGCGTGCTCCTGCGTTTCGTCATTTGCAGTCGGCCCGTTCTGATTATCGCGCTCGTTGCATCGATCGCGTGTGCGCTCGAATGCTTGCAGGCATTTACGGCTGATCGCCACGCGCGGCTGCTCGATGCGGCCGAAAAGGTTGCGGGAGGTTGGCTGGGTGTTGTTGCCGCACCCATGGTCGCCGCGATCGCGAGCCATCTTCCCAAGATGCGGCCCGAATCATGGACGAGAAAGGGCGAGGGCAAGGGGACGGAACCTCAGCCTCACTCGCATTAGCTAGAGTTCGGCTTGCGTACCGGGCGCTACATCGCTCGATCGCTGGGCACGCCGTAGCTTCGTCGCGCAAAGCGTCGTCCTTGTCCCTGAAACGCCGGAAGGTGGGAACCCGCTGGACCGGCCAATTCCAAGCACACTCAGCGTCTGCTTAGCGGCGTCGCGGATCGAACCAATGACACGAGAATAAATACCGCAGAAAAGTCAATTTCGCATAATATCGATTATGGAATATATTCCCATCACATTCCGCAAAAAGAGGTTTCAAACGCTGGAGCGCTTGTAAAGGACTCGCCTAATGGCTTTAATGTCCTGGACCTCTCAATCGTCTGACAAACGCCAACAGAAGGCTGGATATGCCAGACATAGACTTGGTCGACTGGAGCGTCGAAGAATTCCGACGCCTGCTCGACCAGCCGCTCGACGCAAGCGATGCTGCCGCATCTCAGGCGGCACGGCAAATGATTATGGGTGACCGATCGCTGTCAGCGACGGCGACGTCCACTGCTGTGACCCGGGGAACGGTCGACGCAGGGGCTCTCGCATCGACGCAAGAAACGCCTGTAGACAATCCGGCGCCCGGGTCTCAGTCAACGCCGGCTTCGTCCGACGACGTGCGTCCCCAGATGCGCTCGGATCCTACGGGATGGCAGACGTCTCGTCCGCGTCCGGACGTCGACAGGGACTCCGATGGTGCTGCTACGCCGGAGATCTACGCCCTGAACGCGGTTCGAAGATTCGCGCGACGTGCGGTCGGCGCATTGAGATCAGAGGGCTTGGATGCGATTGCGGAGAGCAATCAGCCGCACGTGAATCCCAATGAGGAGCAGCAAAGTCCGCAGCAAACGCCATCAGATACGGCACAGCTTGCCACTATTTCGAGCCTGGCCACTAACACCCCGCCACCACCCGGCACGGTTGGTGACTACGAGCGGTCCATCCGGAAGGCGATCCTGGTCCTCGATGTACAAGTAACCTCGTTTGACCCAAAGGAGGGCGCTGAGCCCAACCCTTCAGGGGCACCAAAGTCTATCCTTGGCCAAGCCAAGAACTCTCTCCAGTTGACGCCGTCACGGTCAGAGGATGCTGCGCAGGCGACTCCGTCCTCTGCACCGGCGGAGCCGTCGGCACCGGAAGCCGGCACCGATCGGGACGCTGCTGCTATTTTTGACGACAGTACGCCGGTGGCGTCGATCGGAAGCGAGTGCGAGACCGACCATGGAGGGATACAGCCGCACCCTTTGGACGTCAGCCAAGCCGAATTGATGGCGGTAACGCAGACGTCCGAGCCAACAGATGCCGGCGAACCAGAGGCCCTCAACTCTGGCGGCTTTGGAGCATCGGACGCCGCCAGCCGTTCCCTGACAATCGCTTCGACCGCGAGCCAGCCGCTGCCAAATCAAGATTCCACTGAGGGCACTCTGGAGGATGTCGACGCGCAGCAGATGACTGCGCCGCTGGGACGCGATGCGCCATACGGGCTTTCGCGAACCCTTAGCGAGACAGATTTGAGCCAGCCGGATCCCAATCAATCCGGCTTTGGGCAAGAGTCCAACGAGGATCGTGAACCAGAGCCCGATTTGCCAGATGGTGTTCTGCCCGCGACAGTCGCAAGCAGACCAGGCGACGAAGTCGTCGATCGCGCTCACGACGAGCCCATCGATGAGAACGTTCTATTCGCAACAGGCGACATGACGAAGCTCGTTGCGGTTCGCGCAGAATTGCCGCCGACGGAACCAACAGATCAGGATCTCGCGTCCGCAGCGACACCTCAAGCAGATTTGTACCTGCTGCCCGCTCCTGCCCCCGAACAATCTGTTGTCGAAACGCGCACTCCGCTGGAATCGAGCTCAAACGAAGAAGACCTGTCAGCGACAGCCCATCAGGCTCTGCAGACGGCCCCGGCATCACAAACCGTTGAAGCGACCGGAGAGAGTCCGGTTCTCTCCATCCCTGCACCTTCCAGCCAGGCGGCAGCGGGCTCGGCAACGCGAGAGCTCGCCGTGGAACCCGGCCGCCTTGAGCTCCTGCAGGCTCAACCAATTTTGGCACTTCCAGCGGCTAGTCCTCAGTTGCTTCTGAAGAACGCGGTGATACGGCCAGACGTTTCGACGGCCTTGGCCTATCGCGAGCGCGCAATCATCCTGCGCTGGGCCCTAAGAGACATCAGGGGTATGCGGCTAAAGATGTCCCCCGTGGACCCGGACACTCTGCAGACCCTTGTCGACTTGAGCCTCGTGGAAATGGCGAGCGGATCACCAGTGCTAACCCTCGAGGGCCGGGCAGCGATTGCATAGCGGGAGAATGAGCGCCCTCCCCTTTGGCAAGCGGTCTCTGTCTAGGTTCCGCTCCCACCAGGATCGAGATCCACGGACTGGCTGCGGAGCTGTAAATCTACGGGATGTTTAACCCTTTTCGCGGGCATCAAGCTTAATTCTCGAGTTCATTTGCGCAAGCGGCATGACCGAGTCAATTTGCAGCTAGCAGGCCGCCCGCAGTCCTCGAATTAGCGAAGCCGCTGCGTGGTGCGATTGCCAAGGCGGTCCTCTGACGCATACTGCTCGGAACATACTTCACATGAAGAATACTTTGAACGATTTGGATAGGCGCCCGGCCGTCTCCGATGTCGATGAGCTAGAACTCCGGTATCGTGAAGTACAGCATTTAAGAAAGCTGGTATCGCAGCTCGAGAGCCCGTTGGTCGGCGCGGTCCCACCAGCGCTCCTTGATACTTCGGACCATCGGTCCCTTCATTGACCCACTCTGCGAAACCCGCCAACGCGAACGCCAAGACTACAGCGGGTCTCCCTCCTGCGAGTCCGTCTCGGTCGTTGCATCAGCGGGAGCAAGGACCCCATCCAACATCGATCAGCATTGCGTGGATTGCCGTGAGCGCGATTGCGATGATCGGCTGGTTCACCGGGCTGCTGTGGGCCGCTTCGTATCTCGCGCGATGGCTGATGTCCTGAAGGAGTCCCTCCTCCCACAGCGAATGTCCTGACATCAGCATCAACACGGACCAAGCCCCGGCACAGCCACCCACGATCGGAACTTTGGCTCGATGAACTCGACAGACCACACCCGCTCGGGGTTTCGTCAATCGAGTGGCTCCGAAGCGGAGCTTCGCAGCCACTCGGGCTAACCGCCTCGGGAGCACGCCGCTCTTTGGATGTGGTTCGACGCCGAGTGGCGGATCACAACTCAATGAATTGTGCGACTTGGATCGTAAGGACACGAGGCAGCCGGCGGATCCGTACCGTCCGAAAGGACGCTTTCAAGGTCAGCGACCAATTTCCTCAAGTGCTGCAATTCGCGATATCGCAAGCCTAGATCATCACGATCGCTGACAATGGCCATTTCGGCCTCGCCACCCAACGGATTGTCCTTCATTGCAATACTCCAGCATCGATCAATACATCGTGCCGCTGCGAAGCACGGCCAAATTTCGGACCCGAAAAAACTTCCGATATGACCTTATAGTACATGGTGGCGCGACATCACTGCAACTGGACTCTGGAGCGCCGTGCGTCCGTTTCGTGCGCCGACTGCGACCTCTCCCCTCGTTTCCTGCCAGCTTGTTGCGATTGCGCCAATGCTAATGCTCTCCACCATCGAGACTCTTGTCCGGTGACGGGCGTCTCCGTCTCATCCACTTCGGAGCCAGCGCACTCTCTATCTTTGTCGCACTTGAGAAGCTGAGATCGGCAAATCAACGGAGCTATGTGTTTCGCGTTGTTACCTTCCGATTGTCGAGGCGGTCCGTTCGGCTGCCGATGCACCACCTCGCAATTTCAAACAGGCCGCGATCGTCGACGGGCTCAAACGCATTCGACCAAACAGACTACTCGTGAGGCGACAGGTCTCAACTTGTCGTCTTCAACGCAGGCCCGAGTTCAGAACATATGTTGAATGTCCCGACTATCCCGGACTGAGGGACCAGTTTAACTCGTCGGGCTCTGCGTTTAAGAAACCGGAGCTACGTGCTTGGCCTTCCGCTCCGGCTTAAGGCGAGATGCCGCAGCGTGCTTGCAACCGACATCAAGGACGGCCTCTTGCGGCGAGCGAGCCTGGTGGAGCCGGTCCGCAACGCCCGTGCCTGATCCAGGTCAGGTTGGGGTCGAACCAAGTTACCTCGCTATTTCAAACGGTTATATTACCTGCGCACGGCCGGAAGCCCGGAATAATCGGCACCATCGAACCTCCGCGGGTAACATTGTTAATCCGTATTAACCATATCCCCGACACATTCCACAGCGAATGGTCATGTCTCCTCCGCGGACTAGAGAGTCGGTATGATCGCGCGATTGGCTGGAATGGCCTCACTCATCCTTTGCCTCGGCGGCTGCTGTGCCGGAACAGGATGTCTGGTTCAAACAGCGGGACCGGTTGGCATCGCTCCTCCTGCTTGGGATGGCCTCGCTCAGGCTCCTGATCGTCGTGTGGCGATGGAAGATCGCGGTGAGAGCCGACCGGCCCATGCGTCGAAACAACGTAAGGAGACCTCGTCGGCGAACAAGCCTCCCGCTGCAGCCGATAAGCTTGCCGGTTTGAAGCCGTACTCGAAGGAATGGGTCGCGGCTTATAACAAGATGAATGAAGAGGAAGACGAACGGTTATCACGAATGATGGTGATTTGCCGCGGCTGCCTAGCTCCCAAGCAAACGGCCGAGCCTCCCCATTTAGCTTCAGATTCTATCTCCTCCGCTCGCTCTGCTCATTCGGATTAAGTCCACGCGAGGACATCGGCGATCCCTCCTCAAGGCCGGGACCCGGCCGATGCGCCAGCGCACGTCAACGCGCAACCCATGTCCGGGCCGAAGAGATCGAGCATTTGAACCGCTTGCCCGGATGCGCCGACTAATTCGTTGGTTGAGAGGAACCGGGCGTGAGCGAGATAACGCGAGTTGGAGCCGAGAAGGTATCGCGACCGTTCGCGTCGGTGCTCAAGGTAGCCTGGGTCGTCCTGTGTGCAATTTCCATGATCGGCTGGTCGGTGGCGCTGTTGTGCATCGCCATGCAGCTTGCACGTTGGCTGTTTGCTTAGTTCACTGGAACACGAGTTCGGCCAATTTCACCGCCAGACAGATGATCATACCCCAAAGCGCTATGTTAATCTGAAATACGAGTGACATCATCTGTCCCCGAAAACCAAGCCTTCAGGCCGAATCGCACAGCGCTCCCACGAACATCGGTGCATTAAGCCATCGGCCAGGTTAAGATTTGATCAGCAGCACGTTCCGTAGTTGTACGGCTGAAGGGTCCAGACGACCCAAGCTGCGCAAGTTCATCCAGACGAATTTCCGGCAAGACTTGCTTCGCAGCTAAGTCACCAATCTGATCTACTCTTGGTCGCGCAAGACGCCTGATAGTCAGGCGTTTGGTACTCAGGCAATGACGGTTTTCGTTCCACGTCCCCGATTCTGCGACGCCGGACGAGCAGGACGGTAGGATGCGAACGACTAGCGTGGAAACAGGTGGAAGGTATCGCCCACGATTTCGCGCCGAGATGCGCCGATGACAAGATGGACGATCAGCACCCTGTCTTAGGACTTGGGGCCGCCGAATAGTTTACGTCAGATTCAATTGCTGGTTCTTGGATTAAACGGGACGCCTGATGATCCCGCTTGCGGTTCGCTCCTTCGTCCTCTCCGGACAGCAGAGTGACGCGCATATGCCGCTCCTCGAGCGGCCGGGCAATCAGGGCACTGACGTAGATCGCTAACGCCAAGCCAATGGCCAATAGCATGCCCAAGGATGTTAGCAGGATGTACACAATCGACATAAGCTGCCTGCGTAGCGCCCTGCCGAGCTAGTAAAAGCGCAATGTGGGCGAAAGTTCCGGGAGGCACCGATGGGGACGTTACGGCGGGCCAGTGAAAGAAGTATTTCCAACTCCACGATGAGCCGCGCCAAGTTTGCATAGACTTGATTTTGACCGGATTCCCGCGTGAGCCGTCGGACTACTGCACCGCACACTCGCCTGGATAATTCCGCTCCGCCCAGCGGTACCGCTTGTGGAAGGCGTATAGATTGCGCCGCCCTCACCAATAACGGCTAGGCTACGCGACAACGCATCCTCGCCATCAGAGATGGGTAACGCCGGGGAACAATTACAACAATACGTGATTAACTTGAGCGCAATTAAGGCTACGTCGCTGGAGCTCGATAATGACTGACGAGAACCTCGCGCTCTTGGCCGTTGGGGCTGCGCAAGAAATCCTCGAGGAGTATCTAGAACCTCGTCCGCGCACCAACGAACGCCTCATCCTCGATCGCCTAGTAGAGATACTCCAACAACCTAGCCTGATCGTAGCGGTTGGCCGAATGCAGCGCGATCATCGTATGACTGAAGATCAGCCCTTCTAATCGCCCTGCCCTTCTTCGATGCCCGTGGCAGCCGGTGCGACCTACACCGCTCAAAAAAAGCCCGGCGGTCTTTGAGAAGACGCCGGCCGTCCAGGTGCCTGTTTAGCGTTTGACCTCAATGCGTCCAAAACGGTTCAAGATACCTGTTTATTTTCGTCGCGAAAACGCGATGTTTGCATACCATGTTACCGTAACCTCCACCGCCACCTCGGCCAGATTCGGCCGATCGAAAGCCCGAAGATCTACGCCCGGCGCTTGCCGCGATACCGGATGAGTATCAAGCGTTCCATAGCAACCAAGCCACGCGGCTCTCGTCTGCCATCCCTCGCTAATCGCCCGCACTCGGACGACCATAATGAAGCAGCCTCGCTTAGAATGCGAGCTCAGCGATCTTTACAATCGCACAGGCTATCATTCCCCAGATCGCAACGTTCACCTGAATTACAGCTAGCATTTGCGCCCCCCTAGCCGCTCGAATCGAACTGCGAAATCCCACCCCCGAAAACCATGAGTTCCCGTCAAAGTGGCAGGATTGCGGCGCGCGCCCCTATGTTGCGTCGCACCCACAATATAAGCGGTTGATATCGATTGGTCGCCTTTGCCGACGGCGCGACCAGCAGCGCGAACGTCCCCGACACGTTCGCAATTTTGAGGCGTCGCGGATTCATATTAACCAGCGAACCAACGTTCGCTGGCCTCGTACTAACCACATAGGTTCGCAATTGCCGGACGCGATGATCGGAAGGGACGCCCATCATTCCCATCGAGCGTGTTACTGCGGATCCAGCCGCAATCCAACTGGCATCAATTCAGGAGGTCTTTTGCACGACGAATATATTTCCCCGGATGATTTGGCCGCCGGTCGCTACGGCTATATCTATCTTTGGCAACACCAGGGCCGACGGCATCAACGATGCCGCGTGCTCGCACGCGGAACGATGTACACGTGTCTTGTCGAGTTTCCGGATGGCTATCGCATGGTTACCAGCATCAACGGATTAAAGGAGGTGGGTTCAAGCGCTCCGGATGCGCCTTGACCATTCATCGCTGAACACGAGCAGCAAGCTTGGGTTTGCCTAGTTAGTGCCACGCGAGCTGTTCTTCCGTTGAGGAGTTGACTGCTACTACGCAGGCCGAGCTCTTGTGACCCGTAGCCCATTTACTCAAGGGCATCGCGCTTCTTGTCCGACATCCGGCACAACTGCGCGATCGCGCAACTCTCGGTAAAAATGGGGGTTGTCAGACCCGTCGGAAGACGTGAAGAGCCGTTCGCAATGACGACGTGCACTTCCGATCAACGGATCACCAGCAGAAAGGATAGTGACGCGCTGCTTGCGCTCCGATAACGGCCGACCGATCATAGCGCTGGCGCATAACGCAAGCACAAGTGCCGCTACCAACAGCACACCCACTGCTAGCAGCAGGCCGTACACGATCCACATCTGGTTCCCCTGAAGGCAATGCTGCCTGTACTAGAGCACGATCACTGCCGAGGCTCTCCGCGCCGGCGCCTGACCCAACGGCAGAAAGTGCCCACCCGGCCAATGTCGATGCCGCCAGATTCGAGCAACTCCGGGGCGGTACGGTGGCAATACCGAAGCGTTTTTGAATTATCACGCCGACGGCCGAGGACCGGAAGTCGCGCAAACTCACGCCGCCAAAGACCGCCGTTCACCAGCATCCAGTGAGGATTGATCGCTGCTTCGCGGCTGCTCGGGCACGTGCTGCGATCGGCTTTCTTGCACAAGCACCGGCATCGCCTGCGGTCGTACAAGCACCCGCACAATACCCTAGTGGAAGTAGAGCACTATGATGATCGCGGATAGCAATACGCCGACAATGAAATCGCGGATGGTCATGACTAACGCTCACAGAACGACTTAGAACTATTGGGAGGCACTCTACACCGCGAGCTGGCCTGCCGCCCAGTCCTCGACCAGAAGATTTGATGGAGACGCCTTGAGATCATCGTGGTCTTTTGCCAAGCGGCTTGAGCCGGCTGAGACAGGTCCTGACCTCGCGGTCCGCGCGCATCACGCTTGTCGCTTGCTTTGGCAGTAGTGCGCTGCAGCTCGACGCAAGGTTCCAGATTTAACCTCGGAGCGGGGCATAAAGCTTAACAAGCGACTTCAGTTGCGCGTCGTGCGTGGGCAATTACCCTCGCCGTACCGGACAATTGCCCACCTGTCCGGGTCCACCATGGCGAGGTCGTCGCGTCAGTATATTCGATGCGGCGGCTTCGTTCTGGAATTGAGCCGCCATGCTGGCGGTCCAAGATCGTTCTACAACAACGATGATTTGATGCGCCCCAGTCCTCCATGTCGGGCCTGCTTTGCCCACCGATCTCACCGCATCAACGTGCTCAAGAGATTTGCTCAATTGAAGTCATCGTTCTCTTCGATCCGCGCGGTCGATCAAGGCCTCGACTGTTGGCAATATGCGCATGACAACCGCTTCTATTCCAGCGGCAGTAGGATGCAGACCATCCGACAGTTTGAGCCGGGCATCGTCGACAAACGCTTCGTCGAAGGCCGGGTAAAAAAGCACGTCGTGCTCGGCAGCGAGATCACGGAACATCGCGGCAAAAGCACCCTTGTATTCGTCTCCACCGCTCGGTTGAGTTCGCACTCCGCAAAGGAGCACGGCGATCCGTCGGACTTCGAGCTTGCGCAAGATCGCCGTGAGGGCCGCTCGAGTGACACTTGGGTCGAATCCCTTGAGCATGTCGTTAGCGCCGAGTTCCACAATCACGGCATCTGTATCGTCAGGAACCGATCGGTCTAGCCTGTCAAGGCCCCTTGCGGCGGTGTCGCCACTCACACCAGCGTTGGCGACTTGGACAGGTTGACCTCTAGCTCTCAACGCAGACTCAAGTTTGGCCGGAAAGGCATCCCGACTGGCGACACCTTCACCAGCAGTAAGGGAATCTCCCAGCGCAACGATCCTGATTACCTTCGGTTCGGTGCAAGCGCCCTGGTGCGCGGCCCATGCCAGACCAATGCAAGCTACGACGGCAATAACTACAGGGCGCGCATTAATCATGGCGATGCCGGCAGTGATCGACCGAGCCGCTTGTTGCGCCCGCATTTCACAAGAGCTCAACATGAATGCGAGATGCATCGCCGCCGCGTAACAGAAGCCCGGCTGCTACACGGCTTGCCCAGCAAGTAGACGCGACGCCTAGATCCGCGCACATAGGTGTGTATTTTCTCACAGGGAAAGGTTGGTCACCCCACGTTGGCGATTTAATCATTTCAATCACCTTCGGACAATCATTAATTGCAATCGCTATTTATTTAAGCGCCAAACAGGAGCTGCGCTTCCGCGCCGAGCCGGCCGGGTTGCGGCTAATTGCGATAACGTTGAGCGCATCCCGTGCTGGGCGCAAGTAGCGCAAGGTGAAGGACGGAACCGCTTGGCCGCGCAACGGCTGGCGCACGCCGAGTTGACCCCGAAAGATGATGATCTTATACTCACCTTGCAGATTGAGTATAAAGTCCGCTGGACGCCAAGTTCGCCTCTTTTATACTCACTTTGCAACATGAGTATAATTCGGATACCAACCATGCCAGCCCCTTCCCTGGTTGCCCAGACGACCTATGCCGAGCTCCTGGAGCGCACGGCAACCGCCGCCTTCCGGGACGCCTTCGCGGACAACGGCTCGTTCACGGCCAAGAGCATCAACGGCCGCAAGTACTGGTATTTCCAAACCAGCGCCACCGCCGAGCGGTCCCAGCGCTATGTCGGCCCAGAGACGCCGGACCTCCTCGAGCGTATCACCCGCCATAAGGAGGTTCGCGAAGACGAACGCGAGCGTCGGGCACTTGTCTCCACCCTCGTCCGGTCGTTCGGTTTTCCCCGTCCCATTCCCGAGATCGGGGACGTGATCACCGCGCTCGCCAAGGCTGGCGTCTTTCGCCTTCGCGGCGTGCTGGTTGGAACGATCGCCTATCAAACCTATGCTGCAATGCTTGGCGTTCGCCTCTCCGCTGGCTCGTTGCAGACTGGCGACGTGGACATTGCCCAATTCAAGAATGTCTCGGTGGCGGTCGAGGACTCCACCCCGCCCGTCCTGGACGTACTGAAGGAAGTGGACAAATCCTTTCGTGCCGTTCCTCACGTAGCCGATGGTCGCCGTGTGACCAGCTATGCCGCCAAGGGCGGTTTGCGCGTCGACTTTCTTACGCCTCACCAGGGCAGGGAAACTGGCCGTCCCCAAAAACTGCCTGCCCTAAACACGGATGCCCAGCCGCTTCGCTTCCTGGATTTTTTGATCCGCGAGCCGGAGCCTGCAGTCGTCCTGCACGGCACCGGTATCTACGTGCACGTGCCGGCTCCGGCACGCTACGCCGTCCACAAGCTCATCGTCTCCCGCAGGCGTCCAGAGGGGTTTGCAAAGCGCGACAAAGACCTGCGGCAGGCCGAGGCCTTGCTCGCCGCTCTCGCAGAGAAGCGGCCCCATGAGATGAAATCTGCGTGGGAGGAGGCCTACGACCGCGGTCCCAAATGGCGCCAACTAATGCTCGAAGGGCTCGGTTTGCTTGCGGCCGCTGTACGGGACACGGTGCTCAAGACTATCGGCGTGCCTCGGTCGATCATTCCGGGCATCGACCTTTCCTTCGACAATCCTTCTCCCCGCTATGACTTCAGCCGCGATACCGTAACATTCCAAGGAGAGGCGCTCAGCGGCGCAGTCGGCTGCGCCATCAGCGGCGAAGCGCTAGACGAGCATTTCGGCGCGGACGGTGGGCAAGAGGGACGGCTAGAAGCATTCCTCGAGAGTCGGTCAAGGATCGAGCAGCTCGCTCGCACCAAATATCTATCGTCCCCAGTGGCGGAGCCAGGTGCCGTGCTGATCGGGACATCCGATATTGAGGAATTGTCCCGGAAGAAGCCTGGCGAAACTGCCAAATCACCAAAAAACCGGCGAGCGCCGAAGCGCACCTAGGGCTCTCCTTCACCGCTTTCCCACCAGATTCCGGTTCAATGAAACCATTTTCCTTCCATCACGAAATCCGGCTGAAACAATCGATAGTTACCTCCCGATCAGTTTCATAAGGGGAAGTGTCATGATGGAAGTAACCGTCGGGCTGCTATTTGCCCTCAGCGCTACCGTCTTTGTCGCACATGCCTACGACGCCATTCGGCTTCACAGAGGTGCCGGTCAGATATGATCCGGGACACGCCGTGGTCTTAAGCCACGCTCCCGCCCTGCCGTTGTTCCGTGGCTGATCGACCGCAATTGATAGGCGCCGCCCACCGAGAACAGCTGGGAATGCCGATCGCCGCGCGGCTATCAGCTTCACCCCTGGGCCAGATCTGTCGTAGTGATTACTGCCGGCACTGCCGGGGTGAATATATTCGTCCACGCGGCGCTATCCTTTTCTGATCCCATCTTCCGTTAGTTGGCTAACAGTTATTTCGAATAATGGCAGCGGACGCGCAGATCCCCTCGCAGGGGAAATTAACAGTCGGCCTCATGTGAACGGTTTCACAAATCTGTGGTACTAACTTTGCTAATCTTCGAGTGCTGGGGATTGCAGGGCCCAGCTTGAGACAGGCGCCGCCGGGACAAGTATTTCGAGCCTGGCGGTGCATTTTTCGATCTACCAGCAGAAACTGGCAAACGCTCGGGGCGAGCCAATCTTTGACAACCTGAATAGCACGAAGAGGATTATTATGAGCCAGGCAAACGGGGCACTGGTCGCTTTGCGCACCGCCGAATTCGCACCCCAATCTGGAGAACTGCAACGTTTGCCGGCAACCGCCTCTCGGATGCAGCCGCAGGAACTGAATCCGACCAGGGCAATGAACACGATGGTCGGATCATCGCCTTCGTCGATTGAACGACTCGATGGTGGGCAGGCCGCCTCTCAAGCCTTCGCTTTGGACCCCAGCACCATCCAAGCCCCGGAGCGGGCTGGGTCAATCATCAAGGTGACGTGGATTATTTTGAGTGCGGTCTCCATGGTCGGCTGGATGATCGCGCTCTCCTGGGGAGTGCAATACATTGTGCAGTGGCTGTTCAGCTAGAGGCGCCAACCGCTGATCGCAGATAGGCGACAAGGGCGTCCCGAAAAGCAAGGCCCCCTCGGTTCCTCCCTGAGGGCGAGGTTCGTCATAGCTCGATTATGAATCCTCCTATTGTAGTCGCGGCGGCCGCCGCCACGGCGCCCGCCACGACGGTCTCAGTCGCGAGAGTGTGGCGCCCGACTTGATAGGCATTTCGGTATCGCGGGCCTCGGCTTGCGCTATAAGCAGAATCGCCGGCCCGTTTCATGAGCGCCAAGGCAACCGAGAAAAAAATCGTAGCACCGATGAATAGCCACCAATTCCATGACCAAGACATGTTCGCAAATTCCATCGCCGTTGATTTACTTATAATTACCGCTTCCGATGAATATCGAAATTGCGGCAAACTGCCCCACGCTGCCCGTTCGGGGAAATCGAAAGCTTATCGCCTTTCTCGTTCGAAGCATTCATCGGCTGATTTCTGAAAGGACGTCGCAGTTGTTCTCCGCCAAGCCGACCAACGTTTCCCAGAGCGCGACACTTAGAAGGCTCAGGGGACGCTTCGTTCAAGTGCGGCGCCTGTACCTTGGGCTCGTCAGGCGGGAACGCACCTCGTAGCCCCCACTATCCGATGCGCATAATGCGCGGACGTAGGGCACGACTAGGCGGAATTGGTCGCCGCGCGAGCCCGCATGTCATACACGCCGATAATCATCCTCGATGCGGATGATGTCGTCCTCGCCGAGATAGCTGCCGGTCTGCACCTCGATCAGCTCGAGCTGGATCTTGCCGGGGTTCTCCAGCCGGTGCACCGCGCCGATCGGGATGT
>Ga0209589_1006147_pt1 | contig 20019 bp, 14 predicted proteins | sample CowpeawhiteBW_FD_187525 | JGI IMG/M metagenome (GOLD analysis project Ga0209589, IMG submission 187525) | Root nodule microbial communities of legume samples collected from California USA - Cow pea white BW (SPAdes) (version 2) | ecosystem: Host-associated > Plants > Roots > Nodule | place: USA... | reverse complement strand
TCATATGATTCATACGATTGATACTCATATGATTCATTACTCTTTATGTAAATATTTGTATTAACTAAGTTGATTTGTTTCCTTTATGGATTACATGTTGTATCTATAAATATGACTCTTCCTATCAATAATAATATACAGATGAGTTACTTCCTATTCTCTCATTCTTCATTCTCTATTCTTCCTCTCCTTTTTCTCTATCTTATTACCTTTATTTCATAACATAATTTACATAGTAGTCACTTTAACTATTTACATAGTTTGCTTTCATTTCTATTTTTTTTAATTTTAAAATATAAGCACAGATAAAATATAAATATAAATTAGATAAATCAAAATGAAAATTTTTATTAATATATATATATATATATATATATATATATATATATATATATATATATATATCAGTTTGTCTAGTAATCTATAACTATATATAAAGATAATTATTTCATAATTTTAATTTAACCTTTTACAATATAATTATTTGTTAAATTATTAAAAAGGAAAATGATTGGATGACTACTATTTTTTACCACTTTCTTTACTACCTAACGTGGCAGTATGTTTTTTATTTTAAATTTGTTTCTCAATGTACCTTTTAGTGGTACAGTCTGGTAGAGGAAAAGTAAAATTGTCAGACGTGCGTGGTGGGAAAAATTCACATCCATTTACCTCCATTCTTCCAAACAAAACCATTGTTCCTTTTCATGTGAAAATGTCTCATTGTTGTTTCCTTGAACCTTCTAGTTTTGGACTCAAAATTACCCAATCTCTATCCTGTTTGTGGAAGCTCCCATTTTCGATCTCAATCCTTTGCTGCCATTTTGGAACCCTAATCCCATTCCATTGCACCCACGAAGACACCCACTAAATGTGTGTGTTTAGGGAGGTTTTATTTTGCTTTCTCCCTAACTTTTCGTTGACAACCCATAAAGTTCCCTTCTCGTTTAAACTCTACAACCCATAACCTCAGTTTCAAAACACAACCCCCATAACCCGAAAGTCTTCAATTAGGGATTGCAAACTTGACACTAATATGAAGGGGTTGTGTTTTGAAACTGAGGTTATGGATTGTAGAGTTTAAACGAGAAGGGAACTTTATGGGTTGTCGACGAAAAGTTAGGGGGAAAGTAAAATGAAACTTCCCTAAACACACACATTTAGTGGGTGTCTTCGTGGGTGCAATGGAATGAGATTAGGGTTCCAAAATGGCAGCAAAGGATTGAGATCGAAAATGGGAGCTTCCACAAACAGGATAGAGATTGGGTAATTTTGAGTCCAAAACTGGAAGGTTCAAGGAAATAACAATGAGAAATTTTCACATGAAAAGGAACAATGATTTTGTTTGGAAGAATGGAGGTAAATGAATGTGAATTTTTCCCACCACGCGCGTCTGACAATTTTACTTTTCCTCTACCAGACTGTACCACTAAAAGGTACAATGAGAAAAAAAATAAAAAAAAAAGACATACTACCACCTTAGGTAGTAAAGAAAGTGGTAAAAAATAGTAGTCATTTATTTTCCTATTAAAAATTGAGCGTTAATTTCACATGTTTTTTATATAACTATTTATCTTATCTCCTTCTTTTTCCCTCATTCATCGATATTTATTTTCTCAACTTTTCTCTATTTATTTTATTTTATTTTTAATAAATATAAATTTATTTTCTATATTAACTTAATAATATTATAATATCATCATCACCTACTAATATAATACATATTTAAAAAATGCGTACATGTAGATGTAATAGTATCAATTTGTATCTACGCTAATATATATATATATATATATATATATATATATATATATATATTTTAAAAAAAAAAAAATATATTTGTAATATATATATATATATATATATATATATTTTAAAAAAAAAAAAATATATATGTAATATATATATATATATATATATATATATAATTTTATAAAAAATATAATTAAAATTTAAAATAAATATTTTGTTTTATAAATTTTGTATAATTATACATTTATTATAAAAGTATTATTAATTTTTTTAATAAAATACACTTTATAATACAATTATTTCAACCAATATATAATAATTGAGTTAATTCAAATAAATATTTTAAATTTAAATAAATTAATAGTTAACAATTTAATATATTATCAAATATTTTATTTCAACAAAAATAAATAAATAATTTCTATAAATTTAAAAAGAATTTAGTAATAAAAAAGACTTTTTATAATTATAATAATTGAATGACTCGTTATATTTTAACTCGTTTTCAATAAAAATAAATAAACTTAAATTACAATACATACATTTTCAAGTAGTTATTAAAATTTATAATTTATAATCTTTTTATTTTTGTAAGAATTTGATCTTGTTATATCAATTAGAGTTGTACCATAATGGTTAGATTGGCCGATATCCTTAATGGCCAGATTGGCCACTACGTCACAATAGCCGAAGTTCGCTATTGTATCATAGTACTCATAATATTCTCCGTCTTAGGAAAGATTGCTAACTCGCAAATACCAACTAAGCCTGAAGAAATACCACACGGACCACAACTAAACATATAACGGTGGAACAACGAATAAAATAATCTACATGACGCCCAAGTTCACTAACTACACGACCTCCTCAAACACTTATCACAACCAGTAACGTCGCATATTCTAACTTAGAATAAATCAGTTAGACCACTGCGAAAAAAGGTTTTGAGCCTAAATCCTAGGCCCACATAAGCCCAATACATGATTGGACCACTATAGATAATCAAGGCCCAACCCATGGTCTAAACCAAGGAAAATAAGATTAGTCTTCTATAAATAAGAGTTGACCCCAACAATTAAAGATACGCATTTCATTACGTGCATAATCTGATATTTGACTTTTGAGAGCTTTTGTTGACTTGATCGTCAGAATCATTCTGTAGGTAACCCCTCATGTTTTGTCAAAAGCCTAGCGCTAAAGACATGATGAATAATACCGAGCAATGTGTATCCGAGAAGCTTGAAGATTGTGGTAAGATATAGTTTAGGTCCTATAATAATCTAACATTGTCTCTACAAGAATAATTGGCGCCCACCATGGGGCCCGCACTAATTTCTTTACCCAAGCAATCCAAGAGTTGTCGAAGATGGTTTCTACTCATAGCAAACTTGGTGGAGTGAGAGAAGTTGGACTAGGATCCAAGGATGCCGGTTAAAACCAGATCGGCATCGCCACTATCCTAGAAGGACAAGCCAAGATGCAACAAGAATTGGCTGAATTCAAAAAGTGTAGCGCTAATGAAATGGAAGCCTTGAGATAAGAAAACTCTCGTTTGAGGAGAAAGGTGGAGATGGAAGTTGTGTATAGCAAAGGCAAAGAGAAAGAAGCCCATATGGAGTTCAAAACTCCCTTATATCAAATGACTGAAGAAGAAAGCAAATATATCACAACCACCTAGCACACCGACACCATTCATACCGCTACCGTTAACAAAAATAAGCGTTACCACCCCTTCGTCGATGACATCACTAAGACCCCTCCCTTCCCAAGCAGTGGGAAACTTTCACCTTAGAGCAATACGATGGAGAGATAGATCCTGATGAGCATGTAAAGATCTATGTCACCCAGGTCAGACTTTATTAGACCGAAGACGCCGTCATGTGCAAAGCCTTCCTTACCACCTTCAAGGGACCGACCCTAAAGTGAATCACATCCTTGCCCCCTTACTTCATCAATTGCTTCGACACCCTATCCACCCAATTTGTGGGCAGCTGATGAGTTCATATTTATGCCCTTATTTAATGTTTATTTTTGAGTATTTAATTGAATTTGTGTGGTTAAAGAGTGATTTAAATGACAATTGTGATAATTAGGCTATTTCAGCTTGTGTGATAAAAATGTATTAAAAAGTGATTTTTGGTTGCATAAATTATTTTTTGATATTTTAACATTTGTTGATGCAGCTGAAGTTAAGATTAAGTTCATTTAAGGCAGGAAAATAAATTGATTGAAGTTATAAAACACCTTTAAATAAGGCTAAAATCAGCAAGTTTTGAAAAAATCACGTTTGCACCCCGTAAATTACATATACACTCCCCTCTTTCCAAATGGGCCATACCAAACCTCTTATACACCCTTGACTCATAAACTAGATGCACTCAGATGCTGCCATGCGACAATACCCAACTTTTAAATTTGTCCAATTAAAACATTCCATGTGGCATTAATCCTTGCACATGCATCTGCACCAATCAAGGCACAACACATCGTCATCACCTTTTCTTCTCCACACAAATAGAAACCCTAGGCACATAATGCTGCCACCGCGCCATCAGCCTTCCATCTTCTCGCCTGCAACCACGTCGGAGAAGGGGAAAAGATCTTCACGCATCATAGATCTGCAACCGTTCGCACACCTGCAACAGTAGTGCCTTGCAGCAGACCACCATCGCAACCACTATCAATGCGCAACAACCATGGTTTCAGCCTCCTACACTTCGCCACTCATCCTTCAATGCAGCAACATCGTAGATATGCATCTTTTTCGCATCCCAAATCAGCGTATCATCATCAACCATTGCAAAAGAGAAACGACGCCTTACTACCATTGACGCTGAAGTAGCCCAACCAGGAAACACACTATTGTCATCCACGAAGTTGCGCCTAACACGAACCTACGACAAAAACCATGGACATAGAAACCCTAATTTTGGGAGAGAGAAAAGGATGCCACGTGGAAGCTCCTCATTAGACAGTCGAGTCAAATCTGGTCAAACATTCAAAGGTTGGTCAAACATTGCAAATTCTAGTTAAAATTGGTCAAATAGTCAAACAAAAGGGACAAAATTGGAAATTGGATAGAAATTAAGTTGCTAAATAATTAATTAAAGATTTTTAAGTAATTATGTTTTTGTATATCTCAAATTATCAACAAAGAAAATCGTCCAAATATTTTAGAAATTTATAAAATCTGTTAATTATTTGAGAGATATTATATCAAAAGATAAAAGATTTCAGCAACAGAAAAGATAAATTCCAAGTCCAATCAAGGCCTATATAAGAGACGAAGGGGAAGTAGAAAGGAAAAGCTCGACACTTTGGAGTTTAGGAACCCTTAGGGGGACTAGTTTCTTCCTCTTCTCCACTCTCTATTCTTCTATTTTTATTTTGCTTTTGCATTCCATGGAGTGCTAAACTTTTTGAATTGGTTCCATTGTAATTTTATTATGGATTATGAGGTTAGAATGAAATAATTTCTTTGTTTTTTTTATTATTGTTGTGGTTTTCATTAATCTATGTCTTTTGTCTTTGAATCACGTAAAAAGTTATGATTTTTACATGCTAGCTGATGAGTCATTATTTTCCTTCATTCCACTAGTCTTTGTGTACCCATTTGACAGTTGTTCAATGCTTAATTATTTATTTTTAGTGTGTTTTCATCTGTTGGGTTTTATTGGGCCATTATTCCAAATTTGGGTTAATTTCACATTATTTGGCCCAATTTTCATTTTTTTTAATTATTTTTAGCTATTTTGGTGAAACAATTTTGGAGCTTGGACATTAATCTTCAAATGAAGAGAGTTGCCACGTCATTTCCATGTCATCTAAGTGAATGAGCCAACATTTGAGGCCTAGTAGTGGCCTTTTTGTAAATATGAGTGGCAGAATTGATTTGACCACGAGATTTTAGGTCTTTTAGCATGGCCAGCCACACTTCATCTTCTCCAACCTCCATTTTTGCGTTTTGAGCTTTGGTGGGTGACCATGGAGGTGCCTTCTTTCATTTTTCACGTTTTAACACTCGTTTTTACCATTTTTATGTGCATTTGACAACACCCAATGTGGGTTTTAAATTTTGAATTCATTTGCTAGCTTGGGCATCTCATTTTCTGGATTATGTTGACTTGGAACAACACTCATGTATGGGGTTTTCGATTTTTATATGATAATAATGATTTTCGTTCATTTAAAGCTTTAAAATTCTCTTTTGCTCTTGAATTTGCGTTTGAATAATTTGTAAGTTAGGGTTTGATGCCCTGTTTTTTTGAATCCCATTTTGAAGGGCTTGTATGCTCCATTTGCATGTCTAGCTAAGCTTTTTGCATTGATTACTAGACAAATATGCATGATGAGAAATTGAACTAACATGAGTTTTAGGTGTATGATGGACTGTAATGGAATTTGGGGGTTTAGGATTTATCATGGGTGTAGGAAGAATTTGGGTTATGCCTAGAAACTAATGCACCGCCTGGCAGTGCGTACCTACTGCCAGGCGATAACCAGTGTAGTGGAAGTTCTTTGTGGTTTTGGCTGTTTAGGCGAGAATTGGGTCCTATGAAAGTTAAGTTAAAATTATGCATCTAATAATTATGTTAAAATGAACTAGTTGCTAAAAAGAAAAGGGGTTTAAGCATTGGTGGATGGTAAATTTTAAGTTAAATATATATATATATATATATATATATATATATATATATATATATAATAAGAAATAAGAAGGAGGTTGTGAAACTCTGTTTTTGTAAATAAGTTAACTAATTATGATTGAGCTAGTATAGAGGTGTAGTTATTGGTTATAATTATGGATGGTTACGATGGTTGAATTAATATGTGAATTGTGCATTATGGAACCATTTCAAGAGTTGGCATGAGTTACTTGGAGGACTACTATGGGTGTTGAGTTGATTTAATTGGTATGTTGATTGAAATGATCATTGTGAAAGCAGAGCTAAGCCATATACACTTTAAGTTGTAACCTGTATGTACACTTGAACTGTTGGGGTGCTAAACCAGTAATTGGTATGTTACTAGTATAGCACCTGGTGGGACGCTAGGCGCCAGCCCACTGGAATCTGCTCCAAGTCTAAAACTCGCGTAACCACCTAGCAAAACTTCCTACACCACCAGGCGCCAACCCTTTGGAATTTGGTTTAACCCAATTTCATAACTTCTGTCTTGCGGGTCATCCTACACCGTCAGGCACCAACTCTCAGATTTTGCTCCAGAGTTCACTTTGTGGCCTATCGCCTTGCAGTTTACACTGTTCTGCCAAGCGTCACACCAGTAATTGGTAATTTACTGGTTTTTAGCACTCCAAAATAGGTTCCGATTAACCTATTTTTACACAAGACACTCAATTCACGCAAACATGCATCCATGACACGTAAATACACTTTCATATCATCAAGTTGAACTCAAGTACACAATATCACATGGTCATACATAAAAATCAACCACTTAAATATCCACATTCCTGATTAATATCCACCAGACACATCAGTGCCTCTCTTATATGTGTATGTCAACACATGAACACCATATCCTTGCTTTCATACTTCCCGAAGAATCACAATAAATTCATATAAAACCATCAAAACAAAGTGTTATACTCAACACACAATCTTGGAGAACCAAACAATATACAAACCAGGAAAAACACATAACTATTGCACCAAAATATGGCACGACAAATAAAATATTAATAATTATTATAATAAAAACACCAACAATAATAATGATAAAATGAAACAATAAAATAATAATAATAATGAAAATAATAATAAAATAAAATGAACAGTAATAATAAATTAAGATAAAATAAAATAATAATAATAATAATAATAATAATAATAAAATAAAGGAATAACAATAAAACAATAATAATGATAATAAAATAATAAATAAAATAAAAACAATGATAATAATAACAATAATAATAAAATAATAATAAGTATAATAGTAATAATAATAATACTAAAATAATAATAAAATAATAATAATATTAAACATAGTAATAGTAAAATAATATAATAATAACAACTAATAACAGTAAAAATAAAAATAAGTATAATATAAATAATAATAATAATATAAATAATAATAATAATTATGATAATAATAATAAAATAAAAATAAAAATAAAAATAAAATAATAATAGTAATAATAATAGTAAAATAAAATAAAATAAATAATAATAATAAGAATAATCATAATAATAGTAGTAATAATGTTCTCGTAGAGAACAAATAAGATATGTTAGACACAATTATTACCTTACTCTGGTCCGCAATCTCCTCAGTAGGCTTCCTCCCGGCTGATACATGCTACCTATGGATATCTCGATGTAATCGATTTAGACCCGAGGGGGTTACCTGTAGAAGAGACTTTAAAGCTCAAGTCAGCAAAATCTCTTAGAAAGTCAAATCTAGTGATTAGGGAAGTAATGAATGCGTACCTTTAATTACTGGGGTCCATGCTTATTTATAGGTTTATTAATTATGTCCTACCACGTCATGGGCTGGGCCATTGTTTGGGCTGTAGGTGGGCCTGGGCCCTAGCCCAGGTCCCTCAGTTAGATTATTGTGGGTTTGATGAATCTTACAAGAATGTTCTGGTTTTTGCCAAGTCCTTGCTTAGTTTCCTAGAGTTAACGGTTGATGAGTTCAAATTTTTGCCCTCATTTAATATTTAAATTTGGGGATTTAGTTGAATTTTCTGTGCTTAAAGATTGATTTAAATAGGATTTGTGATTATTGGATTTATTGAGTACGTTTGGTAAAAATGACATAAAAATTGATTTTAGTTGCATAAAATATTATTGGATATTCTAACGTTTGTTAATGCAGCTGAAATTTATTTTTGGTCATTAATAGTGTGGATTTGAAATATTCAAAGTTACAAAACAAGTCCAAAATCAGGAAATTATGGAAAAAAATAAATCAGGAGCTAAATGCACCCCCAGATTTTATTTGCACACTCCTCCTGCAAGTGGACCACAAAAACCTATTTTGCACCCCCAGTTTTTACTAAGTTGCACCCCTCCTACCACTTAAACCTATCTCAACCAGATTATGCCATGTGGCAATCCCCACCTTTCAAATTAGGCCAACCATATGATGACACGCGTCACAATCCTCCACTCACCAACTTGATCAATCAGAGCTTGCCACGTCACCATCCTCCAAAATGAAACCCTAATCCTAATTTTCTCTTCTCCTTCTATCACCCTCCACGGCAGCTGCCGCCGCCTCCGGCCACCACAGTTCTACCATCTTCCTTCTCGTCGGTGAAACTTCGCATCTGCACCGTTCACGAACCTGCACCATCTTCATCATCTTCATCTTGCTGCCAACACTACCACATAACTGCTTCCATTGACGAACCAGATTCGCAACCACCATTGCAGCCTCTACGAACACCAGAACAACACCACCTCCATTGCAGATCTGCATCTGCGAACATCATCTTTGCACGTCGCGCACACCATTGGACACCATCATAGACCGCTTTTCCGTCAACCACTGCAGCAGTGCCCAACGCCATGAATCTTCTCCGCAAGGAAACCACCACGTCGCAGCATCGCAGCCACCATTTTCGCACTGCAACAACGCCTGCACCAACGAGCAACACTCTCCATCTTCCCTGCAACACGACCCAGAAATCGCGTCCATGGTAGCGAACACTCTGTTTGAACCATTGCAGTAACTCCACGCATCAGATCGGAGAAGAAGAACGAAGCAGCGTCGCACACCACCATAACCATCGTGTTCGGAACAACATCGCGTCGGAGTCCACCGTGGCAACAACCGTTAAAGCTCATTCCTCCATTGCAACCAGCAGAAACCTTAATTCTGGAGAGAGAGTCTGCACTGCCACGTGTCAGCATCTGATAGGGCAGTCAAACAGGTCAACAAGTCAACTGGTCAAAGCCAGCAGTCAACTTTGGTCAAAACTGCAAAAATGGTTAAATAAGAAGGGTAGAATTGGAAATTGGACATAAATTAAGTTGCTAATTAATTAAATAAAAATAAAAGAATTAAGCAACCGATAGATAAAGCCCAAAGTCTAGTTGAAGCCTATATAAAGAGACTTAAGGGAGCAAAAGCGACACAACTGACAACTTAGAACTCTTTGGTTTTGGCAGATACCGTCTCCACCACATCTCTCATTCTTTCTATTATTTTTTTTCCTTCATATCATCATGTATTCCATCAAAGCCATGGAGGGCTAAGCTTTTAGGGTTGATTCCACTGTAATTTCTTAACTGGATTCTGAGGTTAGATGAATTTATTATGTATTTGTTATTTTGATTATTGTTGTGGTTTTGGTTTATCTATGTCCTTTGCTTCTTAATTGGATAGAAAATAATGATTTTAAATCTACACGCATGCTAATCATATGAGTTAAAAGGTTTTTAAATTCAATTGAGACTTACTTTGATTTTATTTAGAAACTTTCATTTGATTAAATAAGTTTTTGCCAATAATTGAGACTGTACTTTGATTATAGGTAATTACTTTAACTAAAATTAGTCAAGACTTTACTTTGATTAATTAAGTTTTCTATTTGATGAGGAAACAAAGGAATAGACATGATTAGGTATAGTAAAATTTAATTGAGACTGTACTTTAATTGAATTTACTATGGATAATCTAAAAATTATCACTTTTAATTGAGACTGTACTTTGATTAAAAGTGAGAATGCCAACAAATGAATTGAGTCTTTACATTGATTGTTTTGTAAATCAGCAACAATAATTAATTTAACAATAATCTCTAGATAACCAATGAAGAATCCTATTTAGAAAAAGCAGTGGAATTGACCTATTTACTATTACTGTGCTTACAATCTTTTACTTCCGTGTCATTTTCTTTGCATATCAAAACCCCTTATTTTTATAGTTGCTAGTTTTAATTCCACTTTTATAAGAATCAAATATTTGAGATCAATTCCGTATTCGTTGTGAGACGACTCAGGCTTATCTTAACCTTAACTAGTTTGTTCACTACTAACTTGGGAATACTGAAGTTCCTAAAGTTAAGTAGTGGTAATTTGATCGCCTAACGAAAACGATATCAACGAGTAACCCTTCTCGGTATAAGGATATGAGTACCAATGAGTTGTCGGTGGTGGATAGGGAGGAGGTGGAGGTGCTGATGAAGTTTACTGATAAACTGCCCACTAAGGGCTTAGTTAAGGTTTATAATTCGGTTCATGCTATTATTGATATTGAAGGTATCTGTTTGTGACTTAAATTGTCTCGATGTTTCTAAGTTAAACTAACCGAACTTTGGTGTATTCGTGCAGGACATATGACTCAAGCTGGAAAGAAGAATTTGACCCTTTTTCAAGCACCGAGGAAGGAGAAGGCAGTGAAGGCGAAGGCAACTGGGAATACTGAGGTCCCAACTTTGCAAGAATCGTTGGTGGAGGTGCATGTTCATGGCGGCACCAAAAGGAAAGCCAAGTTGCTGACTAGGCTTGGTAAGGGCAAGGACGTGAAGAAGGTAAGGGCCGCCTTGTTGGGGCAAGGGTCGTCTAGCGGTGCTAAGGGGCCGGAGGCTGGCCTGATTGAGTTGCCAGAGACGTTTGTCCGAAAGGATATCGAGATTAACATGCCTGAGATATTGATTAACTCCATCGATAGTGTGGAGCCGGACCACTTGGTAAGGACAATGGTGGAGTTTGGGAGTAAGGCGCTGATATTGAGTCACCGGGTTGGGTCATTGTATCATAGGGAGGTGAATGAAGGGAACCGGGAAAAGCTGGAAGATCTCCAAGAGAAGGTTGACAAGTTTGCAGAGGAAAGAGCTGCGTGGAAAAAGGAGAGAGAAGGGTGGGAAGAAGAAAAAAAGAGGTTGGGGACCTAGAAGGTTCGTTGTCTGGATTCAGAGACTAAGCTCAATGGGAAGATAGCGGACCTTGAGGCGGACTATTACGAGTTGAAGGAAAAATATGAAGCTGTGGAGGTAGAACTTGAAGATTTGAAGAGTTGCATTATTCAAGAGCATATTAATGGGTTTCAGAAAGGGGTGAGGTAGGCGACTTTCTTCTGCCAGGATATTAATGCGGTTGATCCAAGATTTGACGTGAACAAGGATGTGGTGGACGACCAGCTTATCAATGAAGCCGAGAGTAGCCCCGAGGAGGAGGCAGAGAAGACAACAGGGGATGAGGACATGAACGCGGGAGAGGCCGTTGAGGGTGATAACAACAAAGCAGCTTAGGGTGTAGTTTTTATGATGTTCTATTCGCAATGAATCCTAAGTCTGTAATAACTCGTACAATATTTTAACTTGCTTTTAATGTGATGCATATTGTGGATATATTTGTTCTGTGGCTGTTGACGATAGCATATGTGATAGGAACGCGTTTGTTGGATAATGTTGTTATGTATGCGATATGTTATGTTAAATGCGTATTTACCTAGAGGAGTATTATTGACACTTGTATGTTAATGAGAGTACTCGACCCGGGCCGCTTACGTGTGGTGAGGGTGATGAACTAAAACATTTTCAAATTAAGTTAAGGGTGTTCGACCTAAGCCGTTTACTTATGGTAAGGGTGGGGAACTTAAAGGCTTTAACATTAAGTTAAGGGTGTTCGACCCAGGCCGCCTACTTGTGGTAAGGGTGGGGAACTTAAACGAATTAACATTAAGTTAAGGGTGTTCAACCCAGGCTGCCTACTTGTGGTAAGGGTGGGGAACTTAAATGAATTAACATTAAGTTAAGGGTGTTCGACCCAGACCGCTTACTTGTGGTAAGGGTGGGAAACTTAAACGAATTAGCATCAAGTTAAGGGTGTTCGACCCAGGCCGCTTACTTGTGGTAAGGGTGGGGAACTTAAACGAATTAACATTAAGTTAAGGGTCTTCGACCCAGGCCGCTTACTTATGGTAAGGGTGGGGAACTTAAACGAATTAGCATCAAGTTAAGGGTGTTCGACCCAGGTCGCTTACTTGTGGTATGGGTGGGGAACTAAAAGCGTGTTAAAAGTAAGGTGAGGAGTAGTCGTGAGGTGAAAACCCCTTTGTTTTATTCATGTAATTTGGGGTGCCTCGTTAAAACCTCCCTGGCCAAAACCCTCCTTAGGGAAAAAAGACTAGGTGAGGGAAAAGAGTACACCTAGGGTTACAGGTATTCGGTACAATACATTTGTTTAATTGAAATAAAACTTGAAATGGGATACGTTCCACGTATTGGGTATCTCGTCCCCGGATAACTGTTCAATAATAATAATAAGAAGAATAATAAGAATAATAAGATTAGTAATAATAATAATAATAGTAAAATAAAATAATAATAATAATAATTGTGCCATATTTAGAAGAAAAACTCTAAACATCATGCCAAGCCAAAAAGAAGAATCATAATAATTATGGTAGTGATGAGATCACAAAGAGAACTCAATACAACAGAAACCACAAGCACACACATGCTCTTTCTAAAACCTCATACAACAAACATCAAGAGGTTAAAGGATAAAAGAATTTGGCTCAGGAGAAGGCTTTCATGCATCAATATATAACACAATTGCATATAATATCATTAAAATAGAAAATGGCAACTCCCCTAACCAGGATTCCTTGCTCACATTGAAATTCCAAGTCCTTTCATGATCACAACCGCATCCTACCTCTTTGGCTCAAATATTTCACACTCCAAATGGCCTCCCAATTCACTATCAACTCAGTTTTCCAGTGCATATTGGTGTATAACAAAAGGACTTTACGTCTCCCTAATTGCACTCTTATTCTCACTTTCCAACTCCAATTTTAATTCCATTAATGGATAAAACGAAATTACATTAAAATTGCCTTAATGGATAAAACAAAATTACATTAAAATGAGATTAAAGGTCATTCAATTGGTATTCCATGATGGTTTCCCAGCCCCTCCATCTTTGTTCCTCAAGGTGGCTAGGGTTTTTGACCCTTCTCATTCATGAACAAAATGAAGTTGGCAAAAAATGAACCTATTTCACATAAGTCGTCAAGGTTTGAACATACAACAATACAATTGTCAAGCCAATGCACAACCAATCAATGTTTCATGATAATTTCTTTGCATCTAGGATTATATTATCACGTCCCATGGTCCAACATATTATTATAATAATAAAATAATTAAATTAACACCCTAATGTCACACACAAGACTCGAACCCAAGTCCTTTCATAGTAACTAAGTACTTTCAACAACTTGAGCTAATATTATTCCTTGTCTTCTCTCTCCACATTAATTAACTTTGGGATTCCCGCCCTCGCATTTATTACCTAAATATTTATGGCTCAGAATGGCATCCCTTGAGTTGTGGCTCGGGATAAAGGGTAAACACATGGCATTCCTTGAGTTGTGGCTCGAAATGACATTCCTTGAGTTGTGGGTCAGAATGGTGTGTATTATCGATGCGAGTTGTGGCTCGTCTCCATTCGATTGAGCAATCACAGGTTGTGGCCAGTGATGTGCTAATATTGTGTTAAGAGTATGAACTGTAGTTCATTTTGGGAACTCCACCTAGTGTTGCAGAGTATGGTCCATAACATGATTTCCCTCACGTGTACTACAAGTTGTTGCTTGTAGGTGGTGGCAGCAAAGGATATCTTAAGGTTATCATTTCAAAGACGTAGAACATGGATAAACATGGTGGTGGCCATGGTTTATGGAATCAAAGGATAAGGTTCTCTAATGATTGTGTGTGCACATTGATTTGTGATTATATATATATATATATATATATATATGTGTGTGTGTGTGTGTGTGTGTGTGTATATATATATATATATATATGTTTATATGTTAGCTCACCCTATTTGCATGTGTTCGACGATGATCGTGTAATTCGTTACAGGGAGCAAATGATGTTCTAGGTGGTGCTGGTGAGGCATAGAGCCGGAGATGGACTAATTTTGGGAAAGCTTTTATGGAGTTTTACTTGAGGATGTTCTTTTATGTTTTTGTAAACAATATTTCAATTGGTTTATGAACTTGTAATGATTAATGGAAACTATGGATTTTAAATATACGAGTTTAGTAAATGTTTAAATTTTCCTGTGTTTTGGGAAAGGCACTTTAAATTAATGCGATCTTATTAATTATTCTATATTATTTTATTAAAATTAGTAATACCCGACTAAGATGTTACACAATTGACTACATACAAGTCGAGGAGATGAGGATGCCAAGGACCAAGTTCCGCACTGATTTGCAACCATTGAAAAGAGACTATAAACACCATCTTTAGAGGTTTAGCAAGAGATAGGGCCACCCTATCGACATGAAAGTAGCACCTTAGGAGTATTCAATTCGTCAATGCCATAACTCGCGCACATAGATGCCGAAGAATGCCACCCATAACTTTCACAAACGCTGACTTTCAAGACGTGGAGCAAGACCAAGATGCCCTAATGGTCATCATTGTGGAGGTTGAAAACTTTGCAGTAAAAAAAGTGTTAGTTGATCAAGGAAGTTCAGTGGATATCCTCTATTATAAGATGTAGCAGAAGTTATAGCTACTAGAAGAAGCGATGACACCTCACGATGAGCCTATATGTAACTTTTTCGAAGAAAGAGTGTGCACCCGGGGATATATCAACCTGCACACAGTGTTCCGCGAAGGGAACCAAAGACCATACCCATGCGGTTCCTAGTAGTTGAAGCACACACATCGTACAACATTTTATTAGGGAGACCATCCCTAAACACACTGAGAGCGGTTGTATCAACCCTAATCTTGCAATGAAGTTCCCATCAGCGCCCGACGACATCATCACCATCCATGGAGACCAAAAACTTGCACGCGAATGATACATACAAGTCTATGGCATAAAGAACATGTCCTAGCCGCTAACAACATCGAGAGAGCACCAAGGGCAAGAGAAACTTTGGTTGGAGAAGATTGAGACCCAGGGTAGGAAGTGACAGAAGGATAGATCATGTGGGAGAAACGAAGGTCTTAATAGTAACGCTAGATAAAAGCCTGAAGGTTAACTCATGCTTGAAACTAGAAGAGGAAGTCGTGATTGGAACAACATTAAGGGACAACGTAGACCTTTGTGCCTGGTCAGCAGCATATTTACTAGGAATGGATCCTCACTGGTGACATCTCTCCAGTTGGGAAACACCCCTCCAACTGAGAGCATGTCAGGTCTGCAGCCCAATACACCCCAACCCCTCGCCCCAAGTGTCCCCCCCACTTCGCAAGGCAGGTTGTTGTCAGTGGGTATCGAACCCCAAACCTGACCTTTAACACCCTCCCAACTGGAGAGATGTCACCAGTTGCGCTGCAGCCATCCATCGACTATTAGTTTTCAAAGAAGCCTGATACGTCTCCTAGAGGAAAATAAAGTTAGGAGAAGAGAGAAGGTTGGTGGCCAAGGTAGAAACAACGAAACTTCTAGAAGCCAGATTCATTGGAGAAGCCCAGTATACGACTTGGCTCGCCAACATAGTCTTGGTAAAAAATTTTAGCGGCAAATGGTGCATGTGCGTTGATTAAACTAACCTGAATAAGGCTTACCCCAAGGACGCATACCCTTTGCCAAGTATCAACCACTTAGTCAACGAAGTAGCAGGAAATAGCGTACTTAGTTTCTTAGACGCCTACTCTGGCTATAACCAGATACCCATGGCACCCGCTGACATGATTAAAACTGCGTTTATCACAGAAGACACAAACTATTTTATAAGGTCATATATTTTGGCATTAAAAACGCAAGAACGACCTATCACATATGATGGACAAGGTCTTCATATTTATGCCCTCATTTAATGTTTAATTTTAGATTTTTAATTGATTTTGGTTCTTAAAAGGTTGATTTAATTGTGATTTCCTATAATTGGGTTTCTTGAGCATGAGATAGAAAAACATGTTAAAAATAACTTTTCAGTTGCATAAATGTTTTTTGGATATTTTGAGGTGTGTTAGTGCAGCTGCAGCTAAGTTCAACTCATGGAGGTGTGAAAATAAATTGATTAAAGATTCATGACACCTTAAAGATAAATCCAAGAATAGAAATTATCAAAATCACAAAAAATCCAAGCCAACCATTGCATGAAGAAGGCAAGAAAAGTTTGAAAAAGTGAAGAAGTTTTCTAAGCCAAAAAAGGAAATGAGCAACAAAAATTGGACCATGTGATTTTCTCTATCTTTTTCCAAAAAAAAGGGACTTTGATAATTCATAAATATTTATGATAATTTTGGAAAATATATCTTTAGATATTTTATTTGATATTTTGGAATAATTATCTTATTTAATTATATCATAAAATATCAAAAGATAATAAATACCAAATCTTTTAAATATGGCAAAATCTTCTTAAATCTTTTTAGATCTCCACAACAAACAAATATATCTTAAAGATATTGGATTATTTAAAAGATAATTTGAGAAGATTGCAAATGATTGATTTGAAAAATTAATGCAAATATTAGTTGGTGATAATTTATCACGTATCTTTAAGTAATTAATTATTATACAAGAAATTATCAACCAACTATATTTGTCAAATAGTTTATATCTCTCCAAATATTTTTAGATACTCAAAATAATATGATATTTATGATTATTTTAAAGATATTTGAGAGATTTTAGGAACAAAAAAGCCCAATCCAATCCTATATAAAGAGACCAAGGGGAAGCAGAAAAGACAAGTTCGACACTTCGAAGTTTAGGAACCCTTAGGGGGGACCTAATTCTGTTTTCTCTCTCTCTCTCTCTCTCGCTATAATTTCTTCTTCTATTTTTATTTCACTTTTGCATTCATGGAGGGCTAAGCTTCAAGGGTTAGTTCCATTGTAATTTCTTAATTGGATTTTGAGGTTAGATGAATTAATGTATTTATTCTTTTGATTCTTGTTGAGATTTATTTTCATCCATGTCTTTTGGTTCTTAATCTAGTAAAAGTAATAATTTTTACATTATAGCTAGTTAGCACGATGTTAAATCTACGTAACATAACAATTATATGAGTCCAAGGGTTTATAAATTTTAAATGCAAAGTTACTTTGGTTAAATCTAGAAATTTTCATATGATTGAATCAGTTTTTGCTAATAATATTGAGGTTACTTTGATTAAAGGTGAAAATTTTAGTTAGAATTAATCAAGAAGGCGTGACGGCTGCTGTAACATCCCTAAAAGATATTACTTACTTAAATATTTAAAAAAATATAAAAAGAAGCTTGAAGGTCGCAACTTTATTAATTCCAGCCGCGGGAATAAAACAAAATTTAATGTTCAATGCGACAATCATTTAATAAATAAAAATAATTCCAAAAGTTATTACAAGTTCCAAATAAAACTTTAAAACATAGTAAATCCCTAGCTCTAATTCCCAACTAGTCCCTCTCTCCATCTCGAGTGTTAGCAGCATTACCTGTATCATCAACTGCTCCCGTGTAAAATTACACGATCATCGTCAAGCACAGACAGAAAGGGTGAGCTCAACAATATATATAAAAATCACATAAATTAAATAATAGAAAACACCCAATCTTATTATCATAATTACATCTTGGTTACATTCTCAACACACCCCAAGGCTTTTCAACCACTAACATACAACAAGGTTAGTCATGGACTCAGGATTCCTGATGCTCACACGAACCTGCCCGCTCGTGGTCCTGCCTCTACGAACCTCCCCGCTCGTAGTCTTACTCTACAGACCTACCCGCCCGTAGTCCAACACATGTGATCCACAAGTTACGTACCTCCCCGCACGCAACATCTCTCAACTGTGAGCACGAAACATACAAACCTACCTCGCTCGAATCTCCACAGGAGAGTAATCGAGTATGAACCTCCCCACTCATACCATCACATGTTATCCACCATCCATGAACCTACTCGCTCATGGCACAACATCTCCTAATCCATGTTTCATCAAAGCGTACAAAGAATACACATAAACTGCACTCAACTCGCTTGGGCTAGAAGCCTTAGCTTAATTGACCAGGCTAGTCTCGCTTAAGCTATGCCTCCTCGCCTGAGCGAGCGTGCTGGACTGATTAACCTGCGAATTCTCACTTAGGCGAGTTCCTCCTCCCTAGGCAAGTTCACACTTTGCCAAACACCTTGTCGCCCAAAACCCTGATCCCCTCGCCTGTGCGAGGCACCCCAAAACACAGTCTCACATCCTCGTTTTCTCACTTAGGCGAGATGTTCTCGTACAGAAACACAATTCTGGCTCTGCAACTCTCGCCTAGGCGAGCTTGGCTCGCCTGAGAGAGACTATCAGATTACCTCACTGTTACGCGCACACAAAACCTGCACACCATGCCAAAACCTCAAACAAACATGACAACCAGACCCTTTCATCGTTCCAACATTATGAACCTATTTTAGACTCCAAAATTTGACTCCCAAACCAAGCAATTACCCATAATCCCATACAGTACCAAGAACGCCAGTATTTCCATACATTCACGCAAGGGTTTGGTCATATACAACAAAAGAATCACCCACTCAATTCACAACATGTTGGCACGAAAATCTTATGGTAAAGGTACATAATTCATTGCATAGTACAGATTACACAAGAATCTTTAACAATTCATGAAAAGTATGCAAAAGAGCTCCCCTAACCTGTGAATTCTTGCTTCAATTGGTTGTCTAACCTTGGCTTTGTGATATCCTTTGCCCTCCCAATCAATTACAGCTTTGCTCTCTGATGAAGGATTGACCTCAACCAAGGATGGAGGCACATGCTTAAGAAGACTAAGCATGTTTAGAAAGGAAGTTCACTAATCCTTCATTCCTTTCATTTCTGTTTGTTATTTTTGATTTCCAAAGTTGTCTTAGTTTATTCAACTTTAGTTGACTTGTTGACCTTTGACTAGGTTTGACTTGTTGACTATAGTTGACTTGAATTAAGCCAACATGCTAGTCTATGCTTATTTGCTTTGTAGGTTAATTAGGAGTAAGAAAGCAATGCTAGGTGGCGCATGGTGATTGGGGAGCATAAATGATGTGGAGGAGAGATTAAAGCAAAGGCATAAAGCATAAAGTAAAAGGCATGAAGCAAGTGTACCTATGTACCTTTGGTCTCCTTTGTTTTTAGCACACTTTGGCCACTTTTTGGAGACATATAAGACACATTCTTTGTCTCCTTTTGTGCTAGAACAAAATTAGTCTTGCGTACACCATAGTTAGCTCTTTTGTCTCTCATTTTTTGTAACCTTATTTGACCTAGTTTCTAGAAGCTAGGGTTAGGTTTTTGTAGAGACATCCTTAGGTATCTTTTATTTGCTTAGAGGCCCATAAACT
>Ga0209589_1006145_pt1 | contig 20023 bp, 6 predicted proteins | sample CowpeawhiteBW_FD_187525 | JGI IMG/M metagenome (GOLD analysis project Ga0209589, IMG submission 187525) | Root nodule microbial communities of legume samples collected from California USA - Cow pea white BW (SPAdes) (version 2) | ecosystem: Host-associated > Plants > Roots > Nodule | place: USA... | reverse complement strand
TTTTTTATATGTTTTATTCTTCTTTCATGCTTATTTATTCTTTTGTTACTAAAAAAAAAGTTAGACATAAACTTAGTATTTTTATCCTTATTTTTTCATATTTTTTCTTCCATTATTAAATAATTAAATAAGGTAATTTTCTCTTGTCTCACTTGATAGTGAACTATTTGTTTAACATTTAGCATTATTTTTTATCTCATAACCTTTTTATAAATTCATTTTTTATTAATATAGAAGAAGAAACAATATAATGTGATTTTTCATAGTCGATTTTTAATTGTAACTTGATTATCATAATTTTTTTTAGTAATTATTCTCTCAACTTTTTATTAGATTATGATAAATTATTTTTTAGTCTTAAACTTATTTTTTTAAATAGGTATATTAATGAAAAACAAAAGAATAAATTTATTTTTTAAAATTGATAGATAAACTACCGGTGAAGATGAAAACATGATAATATGGTTATTTATCGCATAACAATGAAATGAAAGCTTGTGAATGTTTTTTGAATCAAATGCATGTTAATAAAATGGAATATGAATATTTTGCAGATAATATGGTTATTTACATCAAAAAAAGTTAACTGAAAAATTTAATTATAATTCAATTACCATGAATTCAAAAATATGAAAAAACAATAGACATTCCTTTAGATATGTGTAATTTCTTTGATAATTATAAATATACTAGATTATGTATTCATTTTTATTGAATTAGTCACAATAATATTAAATATATAAATTTTGAGTATATTATTTTGGCTTCCCCAAAAATTTTGGTGAAGATCCGCCAATGCCTACAAAAGTCAGGTATAGAAATTTTCTTCCTATTGCGCAATAAGAAGTTATACAACATGCTTAAGTCGACGTTAGTTTTAAACATTTTCCTACAATTACTCTCGACTTCAATTTCGTTTAGATTGAATTTTGGACCAACCACCCTAAGCCCAAGACCTAGAAAAACATCCAATAAAGTAAATCCAACTGATTGGGATATTATTTGAAAACATTCACTCTTTTCATCCCACTTAGAACATAATTTACTAAGAATGTTTCTAGACAATTTCGAAGACTCCTTCAACAGTGCAAACCATCTGAAACTGGTCCCTTGAATAAATAACTTATCCTCTGCTGTTAACTAGTTATTAATAGATCCAACATATTCTGTCCCACAAGAATGCCTCAAATGTATCTGCAAAGGAAATGAAACAACTACACTAATGGGACTTATTAAAATGTCATACACAAATCAAATGTATGATAACGCTATTCATACCTTATTTTCAATGGAGCTATTACCTTCTTCCCTATCCATACTTAGTAGAGATATCAAGAAACAATCACCAAGGACCTAAAAACTAAAAATGACCACACAAAAAATCGATCAAAAAAACCAAAAAGGCACATCATCAAAACATATAAAACACACAACACCACATTATCAAATAAATTAATCAAACTAGGAGATGGACCAACTGATAAAACAAGGACCAAAGTATTAAACACCAAAGTGTAACTGTTTATGTGGCAAACGCAGTGCAACTTTTATCATTAAAATAATATAAAGCTTCCTACTAGTACAATTCATTCAACTACATTTATCCAACAAGTGTGTGTACATCCACATACATTTAACATATTTGACAATTGCAAAAATGTGTAAGGATAACCCATCCAATTATATTTTCATCAACAACTACAACACAATAAAAGCATTTCAAAACAAATAGGGGATTCATAAATAAAATCCTAAAGAAGACAACTCAAAATAAACTTCACTCAATCAAAATTATATCAAAATTATAAATCATAAATTATATAAATATAAAATTATAAAACGATATAATTATAAATCATACGAAATTGTAAAATTAAAAACTATAAAATTATAAAATCATTAAATTGTAAATTTATAAAATTATTAAATTGTACTTTTTAAAATCATAAAAATTATATATTTTTATTTTATATTTGATAATTTGACAATTTTATAAATTTATAATTTAATTTTTTTTGTAATATTATATATTTATTTAATTTTATATTTTATAAATTTATAATTTTTATTAAGTTTAAAAATACTTTAAATGCAACAATAAATCTTTGAAAAATATTTTTGTCATTATAATAATTTATTTACAAAAAATTTATTTACAATGTGACAATATTTAAACAGTTTGAGAATGCATGATAAGTATCACATCATATAATAAAGTCTTTTTATTATAATCTAAATTAATATATATATATATATATATATATATATATATATATTATAAATATAAATTTATATATCGGTTGTACTATACCAAATATCTATCTTAAAAATATTTTAAAATTATAATAAATTTTAGAAATTCACCTTTTAAAAGAGTAAATATATTTAGTTATAGTAAAAAAAAACAAAACTATTACATAAGTATAATTAAATTATAAGTGTTTAAAATGTTTCTTTTGACATAATTAATTTTTGTTACAATATAACTTCAACTTAATATACAATGAATAATATATAAAAACATATATAAAAAAAAAAATATATATATATATATATATATATATATATATATTAAAGAGCATAATGAAAATGTCAACATAGAGTGTAATATAAATTTACCTTTAAATATAAATATTTCCACACACACTCACACAAAGTTAATATTCCTGTAAAATGTTATATAATTTTTAATTATAACATTTAATAGTAAATCGTATTGTTATTTTAAATTTTAAAAAATGAAAATTCAGATTCAGTACCGGGAAGTGTTTACTACCATCAGGAGTGAAAAGCAGAGTTTTAGAAACATGGGTGACCACTGACCAGTGAGGTAATGCTTAAGAAATTCACTCCCAGTTCCTAGTTCCTCATTGACGTTTTAGGTGAGTAAACACCGTGAACAAATGCTTCCTTCTATAGTTCCTGTGAAAGATGCTATCTTCTATAGTTTCTCTGAAAAAAATGCCTTCTCGTTTTCTCTTCCAAGTTTTCTGTTTTCTCTTTATTTGTTTGATATTCACTGTACTTATTCTTAATCATACCCTAACCTTTCCTGCATTTTATTTATTTTAAACGATTATAGTTTCAGACATTCACATCAGGGTTTGTCATATACCTAATCTTTTCTCTCTTTTTTTTTTTTTTCACCTTCCTGCTTTAAGACGCATAAAACCAGAATTAGTCATTGTTTGGCTGAAACAACTTTGGATAGCTTTGATTTGATTTAGACTTTTATATTGGTTTGCTAGGAAAACAATTCTAAGAATCAACATATGCAAACCTAATGAGTATCTAGATGCAATTTATTAATACTTCTTCTTACAGTTTTCTAGTCAAATAAATCTTACAACTGCTCATATAAATAAACACTTAATAGAACCTACAGTCAGACTGCGGTTAACTTTTATGTCTATGATCATTAGAGGACACATTACCTGTTTGGGTTTTTGTTCAAGATAGTTGTGCTACCTTTAATTGTGTGATGGAGGAAAAGAAAAGACAAAAAATATTAAAGAAAAATGTTGATGCAAGGAAGACATTTTTTGAGGCTTGATGTACTTTCACAATTATTAGTTTTGGTGTATTCAGGGAGTGCTTAGATCACTTGAAATAACATTTTGATGACTTATGATGCAGTGACGCAATGGAAGCCCAAGAGGAGGGTGTTGACGTTCAGGAAAAGCTTTCTGGCTTTATTTTCATGTGTAATGGAATTACAAAACCAGAGTGCTACCGATACCGAGTTTTTGGACTTCCTGCTAGGAGAAAGGCTGATGTAGAGAAGATCAATCCTGGTACATATCTTTTTCTGTTTGACACTGATGTGAAGCTTCTCTACGGTATTTATATGGCAACCTCAACTGGGAAACTAGAAATAGAGCCATTAGCTTTTGGGCACAAATTCCCTGCTCAGGTGAGTCTTTACAATCTAAGTAGACTTCTCTTGCTCCCACACACAAAGACTTACCACTTTGTGAAAATAGCATCCTGTGTCATGATTTGCAGTTTGTGGAAATATTGGTAGCAGTTTGTAGCATCAATTTTGTTGCCTCAGCATCATAAATTGACATTTTGGTGTAAGTTTCTTAATTTGCCTTTGGAGTTGCATACATGTTTAGGAATATAATTGGTTCTTGGTGTTTCTTCAGCTGTATTTGGATAATTAATTTGTAACCTTTGACATTTTTGTAGCTTTTGGAACAGACTCATGGACCTTAGTCTCTAATTTTTTGAAGTTGACAAGCATCGTTTTCATCGCAACATTGTATGTTTTGTTGGCTGGTTGTTTCTATGTTGACTTCCTAATTTTTCCTTTTCATAGTCAAAGTGCTCGTATTAACTTCAAATCATATAGCTAGTTGAGGCTTTAAGTTTTTGGTATGAGACAAGTAAGTGCTTCTGATTGCTAACTGTACTCGAAACTTTGTGGTGATGTCAAATGCACAATATTTATCGCTTTATTTTTCATTTCCCGTTATCCTGCTTTCATATTTTTATTTTATCCAGGTGAAATTCAAAATTTACAAAGACTGTTTACCCTTGCCAGAGAGTAGCTTTAAATTTGTCATTCGAGATAATTACCAGAAAGGCTCCAACAAATTTAATCCTGAGCTCAATATTAGACAAGTATGTTTCATTTTGATCTCCCGCAAATTGATTTTAAGTGCAATTATTTCATTCTACTTTTCTTTTCTTCTCTGCATCTTTTTGTGAGAAAGAAGTGAAAACTACGTTTGTTATGTGGAATATATTGCTATGTTGCAGGTAAGAAGTCTAATAGAATTGTTTCGCCCATTACATGAATTGCCAACTTCACCTATACTTCCTTTTCTGAAGAAACCAATGAATAATGTTTATCATCATATATCAAGGCCACCACCACTTTCTAGAATGTCACCCAATCAAGCTCCATTGCTGTTGAACTATCATGTTCATAATACTATGCCTCATTTAGCTGCAGCACAGTCTGTGCCATCCCAAGCTTCAAGGAATCAGTTTTACTCTCCTGCTAGTACACTTACTCTAGAGGGTACTTATGCAACTGGGATCTGCAGCAGTCATAATCAGACTATCCTCAGGGGCTGTGCCCATACTCAGACATTGCAGTACTCTCAGCATGCACATCATAACATTATACATCCACAACCTGACTTTCATTCTTCATTGATGCCTGTGGGTAGCTGTCATACTCAATCTCTGCGAAATCCTCAATATCCATATCAGAGTATCTCAAACCCTCAATCACTGCAAGATCCTCAACATCCATATCAGAGTATCTCAAACCCTCAATCGCTGCAAGATCCTCAACATCCATATCAGAGTATCTCAAACCCTCAATCACTGCAAGATCCTCAGCATCCATATCAGAGTATCTCAAACCCTCAATCACTGCAAGATCCTCAGCATCCATATCAGAGTATCCCAAACCCTCAATTGCTGCAAGATCCTCAATATCAATATCAGAGTATCTTAAACTCTCAATTGCTGCAAGATCATGAATATCAGAGTATACCAAAACCATCGCATGATTTTCATCCTTCCGTCACAAATGCAGGCAGCAGTCATCCCCAGTTGTCATGGCTTCCTCACTATACCCACCAGCATATCTCAAACTTACAACCTAACACTTATTCCGCCACGCTAAATGTGGGCCACAGTTATGATCAATCATTGCCAGATTATCAATATACACATCAGAAAAATGCCCAAATTCCTCAACAGATTAATCATCCATACTTTCCTCAAGAATTTCCATCTTCCACATATTCATCTCAAGGGTATTTTTTTTTTTTCAACTTCATTCTAAACCTTTAATTTAATTCAACAAACGTTGTCCGGCAAAGGGATTTTTATTATTTTTTAGTAAGTACAACAAGGGGAGATCCATTGACTGAAGCTATGTGCAGATTCTAGAGGAGAAAGCATTGCCCCATTATAAGTTTCAAGATTTATAACTGTTTGCTGCACATTCTAAGCCATGGGCTTAATGTATATTTGAAATGAATTTTGTCAATATCTAATTATGTTATTATGGACCAGGCCAGGAGCCATGCAAGGGGTGATATCAAGTGGTCAACAAACTGGAATGGGAAGTGAGTAGCACGAGTCATCTATGCAGACTCAGGAATACTTCTACTCTAGAGAATGTTGCCAAAATACTGTACTCAACATATTCAATTTCTAAGTGCTTAATTACATTTCTGCTTAAATATTCCATTATGCTGATTTTTTGTATGTAAAGGCGCGTATATAATGTTAAAACACTGATGTTTACTTGCTGCCTTTTGTACGAAAGGAATGATATATCAAGAAGGATTGCAACTCAATCACACAAATCCCTTGAAATAAATTAGGTAGGCGATAAAAGAAGGAACAAAATTAGATAATGTTACATTTCACAAATATGTCTTTGATGGTGGGCTGATAGCATAAAAGAAAAACTATTAACAATATGCCTATCATTGCTTTCCTCTCACAGATATCTGCTATCTAGTAAATAGCTCCAGGCCTACTCTAAATTATTGGAAAGTAGTGGGTAAGGAATATGAATATTTAACCAGACTTCAGAAAACAGTTTTAAAATCAAACCTTTAGATGCTAAAAAAATCCAAATATACGTTTTCCATAAATGATAACATGGTGACAGCCAGGCTTTATATTTGGAATACATCAACAGTCCAAATAAAAAATTTCACACATTGAGTAGTTCTGTTTTTGTTTTACTTGGACTATGTTTAGATTGAAGAAAAAAAAAAATGAGAGTGAAGGGGAGGACTAAAGTAGAATAGAATAGGATAAAGCATAATAGAGTGAAACTTTCTTTCCATTGTTTATCTTGTGATAGAATGATATTTTATTGTTCATAAAATAATTATTAAGGTAGTAAATGAACAAACACATAATTAATTTTATTCTAATATAACTGTATTTTGTAAAACACTAAATATTATTGTAATTTTCTTTTACAACATTACTGTCAGTTTTAATTTTGTTAATATCTTTCCATAGCTTATAATTTTGCTAATATCTTTCCATAGCTAATTTGTAGAAGCTCTCTTACATATTTGTAAAAGCTCTAATGTATAATTTCTCTATTTTTTTTATCTTATACATAAGTTAATTTTAATTAATGGAAAAATTTATCTACTTTTCTTTTTCTAAAAATTCTTACAGAAAAAAATCATCCAAACATAAAAAAAATTGTTTGCGAAACTAACAAAATTAGTTAATAGATACTAACACATGAAATAAACTGTTAGCAAAGGCACTAAAATATATTTTTAGAAATATGTTGTTGAATTTAAGAATACTGAAATTTTAAAGATTTTCATAAATAAAGACATTATTTTCTTTCAATCAAGAAAACAATTATAAAAAAAAGAATTAAACTTTAAGAGATCTCTAATCAATGTTCTTTAATTTTTGGTTAATATATATATATATATATATATATATATATATATATTTTGTAAAACCCTATTTTTCTACCATAAAAATTTAAAAGGGTCTGGCCCCATCTGTTGGGCCTAAGGGCTGGCCCATAGGGTGTCCAAAATCTCTAAACCAGCCCTAACCCTCCATTCTTGCATTTTTTCAGAAACAATTTCCCATTCCCTCTCCCTTGGCTGCTTCATGAGCTTTGCTAGGGTTTGGCCTTGTCCTTCACCAAGCTAGTTGAACTCCACTTCGGTTCCACGTAAGTTGATCTTCAATCCATAACTTCTCTTCTCTAGCTTTACTTTCGTGTTCCTAACTAGGTTCATCGTAGTGACCTCATTTTGCTTCTGGTGTTAGTATTTCCAGCTCACCAAGCTGTTCCTGGAGCTGTGGTGCTCCTCCGTGGTGTGCTCGTGTTATTTGTTATCCTTTGTCCAGGGAAGGAAGCTAGGGCTTGCTTTTGTGTTTTGATTTTCTGTTTGTCTTGCTGTTATTTCACAATTGTATGGTTGGTATGACATTGTGAATGCATGGAATGCCTTGGTATGTTGGTTTGGATTCGTATGTGTGGTTGTTGCATGGAAAACAGTAACGAGAAACTGATGCTCTCGCCCAAGCAAGACTTGTAGAAACAGGCCAGGTTAGTACTCGAGCTCTCGCTCAAGCGAGGAGCTCTCGTTTGAGCGAGGTGACATCTTGCTCAAGCGAGAGGGGCTCGCTTAATCGAGAACGTGTGGGAGCCTTGACATCTTTTAGTTTTAGCCTAGGCAAGGAACCTCACCTTTGGGCGAGGGGTGGCCTCGCTCAGGCAAGGAGGGCTCGCCTAAGCGAGAACTCGCGAAATCAGCAACCCTCACTGTTGTCAGTCTTGCCTAAGCGAGGGCCTGTCGCTTGAGCAAAAGACCCCTTTCGCCTGAGCGAGGGTCTATGGCTTGAGCGAGATTGATGCAAGTGTTTTCTCGGTGCTTGTTCTTTCTCATGTCTTTGAATGGTGATTTCTTGTATGATTGTATTACCCTGTTAAGGCATGAATTGGTTAAGTATGCATCTGTTAAGTGATTTATGGACTGGAAATGATAAGTTTGGCATGAGTTCGGTATGCGTGATAATACATACTTGGTTGGTGGAACATGATATTGGTATGGTTAGGACGTAATTCCACGATAGTTTCGTAGTGATACCTCATTGATTAGGGCGTAATTCCATGAGTCTCTAGGTGAGACCTCATGGTGGTGACACACACACACACACTTTGTTTTATTTAATTTTATGAGAGCATGCCTAAGCAATTGTAATTTGTGTGGCTCTAGGATGATTAATCAGAAACTTGCATTTGCATCCTTATCTCTTAGAAATAGCCACACCCACAGTCATCATGCCTCATTGTCACCAACACATTGCTCAATCTAATGAAGAACAACCCACTTCTCCCACTCTAAGTTCTCCAAATCACGAACACCATGGGAGAATTGAAGCTTGGTTTGAAGGAAATGAGTGACAACATTCAAGTGTTCCTCATAGAGATGACTAGGAAGCAAATCAACATTCCTAAGGTGCTAACGTATTCATGGCTACGAACTGAAGGGTTTGAGGCTCTCCTCCAACAACTCAAGCATCAAAAGTTGAAGACCTTTCTTGAAATTTCAAAAATCTATCCTAACTTAGTGAAGGTGTTTTTCACCAACTTGCAATTCAAGAATGATGTGCTATTATCTAGTGTTAAAGGAGTGCAAATGAAGATACTTGGAAGGATGTTGTTGCACTTAGGCAACAAGGAGTTCAAATGAGGAAAGGTGAAATTGGTGTTGTGCAAGTGTTCAACAAAGTGAAATCCTATGGGCAATGCTTGAGGAACCCTGGTGTTGAGATCAAGAACTTCCATGTTGGTGGTCTCAAGGTGGATGCAAGGCTTCTTGTTATGATCATCACAAAAATCATAGTTCCATGTGGAAGCAACCATTCTACCTTGAATGAGGGAGACTTGATCCTCATGTATTGCATCCAAACAATGTGCAAGTGGATTGGATCTTTGTGCTTTGTGATCCATGCTCAAGGCCAAGAGACTCACAAATTTTAGGCTATCATATGTGGTGCTGGTGTCCAAGTTCATTAAGTACTTTGGTGTTGATATTGAAAATTAACTTTAAGAGTCAACTTGGATGTTGAACCAAACCTCCTATCTCAATCTACACAAGATGGGCTTGACCTGGGTTGGAAATGTTTAGACTGCTGAAAGAATTGGTGGTGGTGCAGCTACTGGTGCCAATGACCATGAAGTTTGCCCAAGTGGAGCAAATGAAGAGGAAGAGCCCACTATTGGACCAATGGACATTGTCCCCTACAACCCTCAAGAGGACAAAGGCCCTGTGTACTCACAATCTAAGAGGATGGTGCTTCACCAATTGCATGAACTCAATGTGTCTCAAGATGCACATCACACCTTTTACAATGACAGGTTCAATGATTTGGAAGGCCAAATCCATGATATTCATGATTTGTTGACATCATTCCTGACCAAAAACAATCCTCAGGATGACTGATTGTGTTGGCCTTTAGGATCATGCATTGCATTTGTGTTGTCGTGTTATGATTTCTGCCAATTTTTTAATTGGTTGATTCTAATTTTAGTTTGTTGAATGTATAAGCTTTTAAGTTTTTTTCCTTGTTTCAGTTTTTGTTCACTGTATCGTGTGCTACTATCAATGAAACATTATCCTTTGTGTGTGTTCTTAATTGCTTTACTTTTGTTTGATGAATCCAAAGGGGGAGGGAATTGGAATCATTAAAATTGGATGATACCTATACTATTGATAGGGGGAGCATTTGGATATGTGTGTGTTTGTTATCTTGTGTGTACTGTTTTTCGAAACATTTTTCAGATTCACAAGCTTAGATGGAAGATGATGCTTAGATGACACTTCATCAATTCAATAGAGGTTGATTCAATGGAGGTTAGCTTTATCAAATTAGAGGGAAATTGTTAGCACAAATGGATGATACTTATACTATTGATAGGAGGAGCAGTTGGATCTGTGTGTGTTTGTTATCTTGTGTGTACTGCTTTTGGAAACATTTTTCAGATTCATGAATAAAAAAAAACTGAAATTACCAACGGAATATTACCGACGGATATATTTTTGTCGGTAAATTTGAATTACCGACGGATATATCGTTTTTTCTTGTAGTGATCACAAGCTTAAGCAAAGAATGTAAGATAATGCTTAGATGACACTTCATCAATTCAATGGAGGTTAGCTTTATCAAATTAGGGGGAAATTGTTAACACAAATGGCTTGAATGATTTGATGCTTGAAGATTTGATGAAGATACATGAAGTCATTGCATTAGAACATGTTGGAAGATACATGAAGCTTGGAGGAAGAGGTTTGGTAGGCTATGTTTTTCCACCACTCATGTTTGATCTTTCTCAAGCTTCTGGGTTGTTCTTGGTGGTTTTCCAGGTCTACAAGGATAGTCTTGTTGTGCTTGTGTTGATTCTTGTATGATTCAAGAGTAATAGGTTGTAGTTTTGCATATTTTGAAAGTGTAATCTTCTAAACTTTGTAAATCTTTTGAAATAGTGCAAAGTTAGGCTCGGGTTGCGTTGACAAACTGGATGTAACTCAAATATGACTGAACCAATATAAAAATTTGTGCCTTGTTCTTGTCTCTAACTCTTCTCACTTGTTTTGCACTGTAAAGTTTAAAGAAATCTAGTTTGAACCATCTTTTTGTCATTCTTGCATGTTCTAACATGATCTGAAGCTCTGCTCATATTTGTATTACTCAATTGAATCAATCTTGTTTGATTTTTCATGTTGTTTTTTGTTTTAAATCATAAATTTGTATTTCTACAGTATTCCCAGTTGTTTAGTTGGCTATTTTTGAGATTTAATCTGTTGATTTACATAGTATGATATATTTTTAATGAAATCAATCGATTGTCTCTGTTTTTGACTGGTTAAAAATGTACTATCCAGTAGCTTTTGCATCCTCATTTTGTGGTTGATTTGATTGAAATTAAAACTGGTTTATGCTCTCAAATGTTACCTTATTTTTTAATCAGCCAATTAAAATCCCGCTTCTTGGCACTTCACCCATTTCAATACTTATTCATTAAGAAAACCTAGTGACGATTCCCACCAGACTTTAAGATAGCAAACTATCTAGATGTCAAGATTCACTTCAAGAGGTTCTACAAAAGGAAGTGATTAATTTAACCAATAAAACAAAACAAGGTAGCAAGAGGGACAAAAATGACAAATTGAAATGAAAGGGAAACAAGTAGAAAAGGGAAAAGGCATGAAATGATAATAGAAGAAAGGGAGCACACCACTTGAAGGGGGGCCAAAAGGCTATCCAACCCTTAAGATAAGTGGTGAGGCCGCCACTTGAGCTTGCTCAAGATAAGGAAAGGAGAAGGTCCACTCCAAAGGAGGAAAAACACACTAAAGGTTGAACAACAAGAACTCACCCTTAGAGATTTTGTTGGCTGATGTAGATTCATTTTATGTTTTTGGAAATATGATGTCTTGTTGTTAAGAAAACCTAGTGAAGATTCCCATAGGACATTAAGATAGCAAACTATCTAGATGCCAAGGTTCACTTCAAGAGGTTCTAGAGAAGGAAATGATTGATTTAACCAATAAAACAAATCAAGATAACAAGTGGAACATATATGACAAATTGAAGTGAAAGAGAAACAAGTAGAAAATGGAAAGGCATGAAATGATAATGGGAGAAAGGGAGCACACCACTTGAAGGGGGGCCAAAAGGCTATCCAACCTTTAAGATGAGTGGTGAGGCCGCCACATAAGCTTACTCAAGATAAGGCAAGGAGGAGGCCTGCTCCAAAGGAGGAAACACACACATGAAAGGTTGAACAACAAATGTATAGTTTCCTCAATTTGATCAACCTTTTTACAAGACAAGGAGCACCCCTTATATAGGTTAGCATGAGGGCCTCTAAGCAAAAGAAAAGTGACAAAGGGTGTCTCTACAAATATAAAACCCTAGTTTTTGAAACTAGGTTAAACCTAATGCATAAGATGACAAAATAAGAGTAGAAGAGGTGAAATTCCCTCTTCAAAATTTTCCAAGCCAAGGGAGGACCACCATGGTGCAAGTTGTTTTATGATTTATACTTTATGCCTTATGTTTTCTTCTCTCTTCCACATCACCAAATGCGCAACCTAGCCATACCATGTAGGATGAGCTCTCATCCACTCCATTAGTGTTAATCCACTCCTAATTACCATAAGTAAACCTACAAAACAAATAAATAAGGATTAACATGTCAACTATGGTAAATAAGTCAACCTAAATCAATGGTCAACAAGGAAACCAAGGTCAAGCCAACCAAAGTCAACTTAGGAAAACTCAAGCAAGGGAAATGGAAAACAATGCAATGGATGAAGGACTAGAGGCCATCCTTTATAAAAATATTGGTTCTCCTAAGCATATGTCATAGGTCATCTTTGGTAGGAGTTAGGGGCTCATCATTGACCTGTTCAAATTTTCAATGGGTATGACCATATTTTGTTCCACCAAAGCTTTAAGATCCAGTCTCAACTGGATCACTTTTAACAAGGACATAGATAAGTGTTAAATAACTATCAAATGAAATTAAAGATTACAACAAAGAAGCATAAGAGCATGAGCAAAAATAAACTGACTATTATTTGATCCACATTATATAGGAAAAATACTTGGTGCATATAACTCCAGTGCTATCAATTAAATCTTCATATAACTTTAGTCCATCAACCACATTCACCTAACATGTTAAAAGAAGGATCGAAAGAAAATTTATGAGCTATTAGACAGAAAGAAAGAAATAACAAGTATAGGAGATGTTATACTATTGATATCCAAGGTCTCATCTTACCACCAAAGCGAAGTTCACCATTCTTATCAATCACATGAGTCCCTTCTTCTAGACCTCCAATAACAACCACAACATTCATTTAGCGACCAAAAGACTTTATGTTAGAACTATAACCTTTCTTGCATCCTCATTCTTATAATTATAACCTTCTTTAACAACCTTATTCCTAGAATTATAATCTTCCTTGGAGGCCTCATTCCTGTACTGCCCTTGCCTAAACCTTTGACCAAACTTCTTAAACTCCTTGGAGCCAGCCTTTGTTTGATCCACAAACCTCTACTACAACCGCCTATAGTAGATGAACGACAAGTACATAAACTTTGCATCGAAATCAAAGTTTATAAAACCCTAACCTAAACTAGAAGAAGAGTATAGCAGAGAGGAATGGTTAGTTACCATAAGAATCAAGCTGAAGGTAGGAATACCATTATTGAGTTTGGGAACATTGAATCTAACTGTGAAACATTAACGAAATACAAAATAGACAGAGATTAAAGAAGTGAAGCAAATGAATCCTTGAATAAGAAAAGACTATGATAGTTAAAGATATGTAACTAAAATAAAAATATTTTAAGCCATTTATTTAACTATGACAAAATAATGGCCAATAATTTTTTTTGTAGTGATAACAAATTTAGTATTGTTAAGAAAGTATCATTAATTTGAATGCTTCAACGATAATGTTATCAAATTTGGTATCATTGTCTCAAAATGAATAAGCTAGCCCAATCTTACCAGGCCACTTCTTCATGCTTTCTTTTGTCCCTTCATGCAATGATTCATTTGATTTCTTGTGGTTTTGATTATTTGTTATTCTTAACTTCACCAAGAAGGTTTCATAAAACTTTGATCAATTTAATTTTATACTCCATCAACGTATTTTTAGCTACACACTTCAAAATATCAAAAGTTTATTTATATAATTAAAAAGTTATATTCAACATATTTTTTGTATCATGAGTTTAATAAATCTAATTATAACAAATCCTAATTATAACAATCTTTTAAGCACAAAAATTAATTAAAAATCTAAATAAAGATTAAATGAGATCTTGATGGTCTTGATAGATAAAATCAAGTCCATCATTTAATATGTTAAACTTACTTTTAGGTTAAAATCATCAAGAAATCAATATATTTAAAATTATTATAATAATAATAAAGGTTTAATTAGTCGATTGGTACCTACTTTCGTTTGAGAATTTGAGTTTGGTACCTACATTTAAAAAAGTTTCAATTTCGTCCTTTTCAGAAAAAAAAATTATTAATGCGGTTAACGACATGTCAGGTGTTATCCTCTGATTTTTAATTTTTTTTTAATTTTTTAATTTCTATTTTTTAATTTTTTTTAATTTTTTTATCACGTGTCAGATCTTTGATGTGACACATGGCATTATTAGTGCCATGTGACAAGGTACTGTCACGTGTCAGTGTCCCTGCTAAGTGCATTGTCTTGATTTCAATTTAGTTCCCACATATTTCTATTTGTTTCAATTTAATCCCCACATATGTTTATTTTTTTCAATTTAGTCCCACACTATTTGTTTCAATTTAGTCCGGATATATTTTTTTTCAAAATAGAGAAATATTCTATCTCTTTTAAGACAAAATTTATTATTTATATAAATTTTATATTGATATTTGTTATTAAAAAATGACTTACAAAATTAAATATTGATATTTATATAAAGTTTAGTGGTAAAAGTCATAAATAACAAAACATGGATTAACAATCAAGAAAAATGTAATATGTTATGACGTGAGTTTAATAAAAAAATGAGTATTATTGAAATGGGTTAAATATCTTTTTGGTCTCTCAAGTTTCAGTGAATTTTGGAATTAGTCCCTCATCAAAACTTTATACCAATTTAGTCATTCATCTTTCAAAATGTGTGAATTTAGTCCTTTTAACCACATTTTGTTAAGTTTATCTAACGTTTCAAGCACATTTCATGATAGTATTTAAGTTAACATTGAAGCAAAAATGTGTCAAACAATGTAAATAATTTAAATACTATCATGAAATGCGCTTGAAACATCAGATAAACTTAACAAAATTTGGTTAAAAGGACTAAATTCACGCATTTTGAAAGATGAAAGACTAAATTGATCAAAAGTTTTGATGAGGGACTAATTCCAAATTTCGCTGAAACTTGAGGGACCAAAAACATATTTAACGCTATTGAAATTATTATACTTTTGTTTTGTTATTTATGACTTTTACTACTAAATTTTAATATAAATATGAGTAATTCATTTTTAATAACAAATATCAATATAACATTTATATAAATAATAAATTTGGTCTTAAGGGAGAGAGAATATTTTTCTATTTTGTAAAAAAACATTCGGACAAAATTGAAACAAATAGAGTGGGGATTAAATTGAAACAAATAAACATATGTGTGGACTAAATTGAAACAAATAAACATATGTGGGGACTAAATTGAAATCAAGACAGACACCTGGCAGGGACATTGATATGTGGCAGTACCTTGCCACGTGGCATTGACAATGCCACATGTCACACCAAGGATCTGAGATGTGGCAAATTTTTTATTTTTATTTTTAAAAATTCAAAAAAAATAAAAATAAAAAAATTCAAAAAAAATAAAGCCAAAAGTTAACATGCCACATACGGTTCCAGCAATTAATAAACACACAATCACTGTTGAGGATCCACGCACCACTAAAATAATCAATGGATAGATTCCCGTTACAATTATATAAATAATTATTTTATTCTGTTACAATATTTTATTAAGAGAAACAGTTGTAAAATAGATGTTTTGTGTAAGACCCATCTTTTCTGCTCTTAATGTTCAAGAGCTTGTGTAACATTTCGATCGGATATTACTAATTTAAATAAAATAAAGTAAAAATAATATTAAATATGCCATTATTTTTCTAAGTTCTTTTTCAAAATGCGGGATAATTAAAACCCTAATAAAATGTCCCAAAATTCAAAACCATAAATTAAACTTCAGGTTTACATAATTCAAAACTGATCAACTAAATGTTTACAAAATAGTCAAACATAGTCTATAAAACTTCCTAAGTTATCCCCTCTCCAGCTCTAAGTGTCACCAGCTCCACCTAAAACAACGTCTGCTCCCGTGTAACGAATTACACGATCATCGCCAAACACACACAGAAAAGGTGAGCTCATGTAACACTATAAACGTATAACTTAATACATATAAGTTCATCCCAAACTACTTTATTTCAGCCAATGCTTAAACAAGAAACCTTATTGCCCTAAGGTTTCCCACCCAAAATTTCTTGACCATGGACCCAAGATATATATGCTTCCACGAACCTGCCCGCTCATGGCCCTTTCTCTACGAACCTCCCCGCTCGTAGTCCAACTCTACGGACCTCCCCACCCGTAGTCCAACACACGTGATCCAACAGCTACGAACCTCCCCACTCCAGCAACCCTCAAGTGTGAGCACGAAACATACGAATCTCCCCGCTCGTATCCTCACACGAGAGCATCATAATATGAACCTCCCCGCTCATATTATCACGTGTTCACCACCAGCCATGAACCTACCCGCTCATGACACAGTTAAACATCTCTTGGTCCAAGTTCACATCGCAACACACTAAAATGAAAGTAAGAAAAACACATTGCCCTATACAAGATACACACTCAAGCTGGTCTTAGGGATTTAAATGCTTCCACAAACCTGTCCGTTCGTGGTCCAACTCTATGAACCTCCCCGCTCGTAGTCGAACCTCCCCGCTCGTAGTCCAACACACGTGATCCAACAATTACAAACCTTCCCGTTTGCAGCAGCCTTCAATTGTGAGCACAGAACATATGAACTTCCCCGCTCGTATCCTCACACGAGAGCATCATAATATGAACCTCCCCGCTCATATTATCACGTGTTCATCACTAGTCATGAACCTACCCGCTCATGACAATATCAAACATATCCAGATTAGAACTAACACAATAAGCCATGCAAAACATATCACAAACGAACCCTGCCATTGCACCATCGCTTGGCACAACTTAAGCGCCACTAGGCGAAATGGAAGTGCAGACTGCTTGGCAGTTCCACAACACTATTGTGTATCACGACACACAAAGCTTCCATATTTCTGGTTATTGTCTAGCGGTTCACTCTACATCGTTAGGAGCTACACCAGTAATGTGACACTACTTGTTTTAGGTATTCTAACTCAATTCCTAGCATCCAACAAATCAATTCTCAAACATCCAGGAACTAAAATATGCATTCATATACTTCATATACTCAAATTTACAACATCATAGCTCATATGCATCATTCAATTATAAGCACACATCTATCCCTTTCTAAATTCATATAAAACCATCAAAATAAAAGTGTTATACCCAACACACAATCATAGACAACCAAACAAATCAGGAAGAACACATAATCATTGCCCTAAATTATAATAATAAAAATAACAACAACAACAACAATAATGATAATAATAATCATAATAATAAAATGAAACAATAAAAATAATAATAAAATTAATGAAAATAATAATAAAATAATAATACTAATAAAATAAAATAATAATAATAATTAAATAAAGCACTAATAATGAAACAATAATAATGATAATAAAAGCATAAATAAAATAAAACAATGATAAAAATAATAATGATATTAAAATAACAACAACAACAACACCAACACCAACAACAACAACAACAACAACAACAACAACAACAACAACAACAACAACAACAACAACAACAACAACAACAACAACAACAACAACAACAACAACAATAATAATAATAATAATAGTAAAATAAAATAATAAAAATAAAAATAGTAATAAAAATAAAAATAAATATAAAAGTAATTATAAGTATAATATAAATAACAATAATTATTATTATAATACTAATAATAATAAAATAAGATTATAATAATAATAATAATAATAAAATAAAATTAATAATAATAAGATTACTAATTATAATTATAATGATAATAGTAATAATAATAATAATAATAATAATAAAATAAATTAACAATAATAATAATATTAAGGATAATAATAATAGTAATAATAATAATGATAAGAATAATAATAACAATAATAGTAGTAAAATAATAATAATAATAATAATAATAATAATAATAATAATAATAAGAATAAATTTGTTGTGTTTAGAAGAAGAACTCTAAACAGACACCCTAGAAGTCGAATACAACTAAAGCCAATTAATTAAATACCAACCCAAATTAATAAAATCACCTCTACAATCTCCATTTATAAACCACTTTCTATAACTATTCCCTTCCCTTCTTAAAAGTTACTAATATTAAAAATTACTAATTATACCACATCATAATTTCTATAAGAAAACACTACCATAGAAAATTACTAATTATTCTAAAACCTTAACTACAACATATGAAAAGTTTAGTCACTACCAAAGCTTAATGCCCGAAAGCTACAAGTCATATATAATATCAAATACAACAAAAAAGAAAGAAAGTCAGTCCCACTTCTAACCTTCTTTAAATATATTACAAAAAACTATTTAGTGTAATCGATGCTCTGCACCAAAACAAATAATTTGTTTCCTTTTTTTTTCTTTAATATTATATAAATTACTATATGATGAATGTCATAAAATATCCTCCTAAAATATTATAACATACCATAACACCACATTTATCTACTTTTTCATATAACTAAAAAAATGAAAGCTCTAGAATGCAACCCCAAGTCACGTTACTGTAAAAGAAAAACATAAACCCTAACCTTTCCTTTGTATCATTCACCCACAAATCAAGAAAACCTCAATGCATTCATTCTATATTAGATTTCGTATCACTAAAATTCATCAATCACATACTTAACATTCAAACAAAAATTTGATGATACTATATCACCATTATAATCAAAATTTCTAAAATATAAAACAAATGCATCACATATTTTTTTCTTGTAAACAATAATTCAATCAAACAAAACTTAAAATCTTCTTTCATAGGAAGAGATTAAACTAGTCAGCTCCCCTTACCCGGTTCTCCTTACTCAAATGAAAAATGCTAGAGTCCTCTTGCACCATAATTGATCAAACTCGTATTCCTTCCCTCACCCTTGCAGAAACGACCCCATGTGTCCTTGTTTCAGCCTCTTTGTATGCAGAATACTCTCCTCTAGCCCCTACAAGTTTAAAGTCTCAAAAACTCACCTATCAAATTAATAAAAGTTTGATTGATGGACATTGAAGGGCCATTAATAGGTAGTTTCCTAACTGATGAAGGATTATCTTGTTTTCTTTTAGAGTTATGAATATGGGAAAGTTGTTTAAGAAAGCTTTTTGAAAATTCCCACTGGACATTAAGATAGCAAGCTATCTAGATGTGAAGGTTCATTTCTCAAGCTTATGAAAGGAAGAAGAGAGTTGGATTCAAGCTTAAACTCACACGGCATTAACAACACCTAAAGAACCAAAATGAAAGAAGAAACATTAAAAATGGAAAGCATAGAAGATGAAGCATGGAAGAAGCACGCCACTCATGGGGGGGATCTAAGCCAACCAAGCCCTAGAGATGAGTGATGGTGCCGCCACTTGCAAGCAAGATAAGGCAAATGTGAGTTCACTTCTAGGAAGGAGAGCTCACGAAAATTTAATGGTTGAAAAACAATAGTTTAGAAACAAAATGAACAACCCTTTTACAAGAC
>Ga0209589_1006142_pt1 | contig 20038 bp, 15 predicted proteins | sample CowpeawhiteBW_FD_187525 | JGI IMG/M metagenome (GOLD analysis project Ga0209589, IMG submission 187525) | Root nodule microbial communities of legume samples collected from California USA - Cow pea white BW (SPAdes) (version 2) | ecosystem: Host-associated > Plants > Roots > Nodule | place: USA... | reverse complement strand
TTTTAATATTTTTTAAATTTTTTTTTTTTTTACAATTTTTATACTTTTTTCGAAAGTTATTTCTTATCATTTTCTCAAATAGATCTTATTTACTTGGAGATGTTTCAATATATTTAGTAATTTTTAAATAAAAAATAATTTAGAGCAAGTTTCTCTTTTTATAATAAATTTTTTCTACATCTTTCCTTTTTGGTTTCAACTGTGAGTGTGGTAGGATTTTACAGGTTGTTGAATCAGCTGAGAAGGATGCTATTTTGGTAGGGACAATGATATTTTGATTACTAAATTTTGACAATTTTTTTATAATATGACTTATTTTTTAAGTGATTTTTGAATATTAAAAATGAAAAAAATAAAAATAAAAAATCACTTAAAAAATAACACCTAAAATAGAAAATTGTCAAAATTTAATAATGAAAAAATCAATTTCCATCTTGGTAGTTATGAGTTTGATTTCAAACTAATGAAGGGATTGTTGTAATGTAAAGAGACTACTCTGGTAAGCGTTGGGGGAGGTTAGTGGTTTGTGAAAGTGAGAGATTACAACTAAATTCTAAGCATGCTTTTGGACTAACACAGTAAAAGTGTACTATTTGTGTAAATTAAACCTACATTGTGTTGTTTGGGAAAAAAAATGACAGTGTACTATTTGTGTGAAAAAATCTAGAAAATTACACAACGATTTTCTTTAAAGTAAAGACGGATATTACCCTATTGGAAAAGACTAAAAACATGATAAAATCATGTAAGATAAGTAGACACAATGAGAAGTATATACAGTATGAATGACTCTACAAAAGAGCGGTGACATAAAGAAAATGACGTGACAAGAGCACGAGTCGTGCTATGGCCACACTTAAAAGTGTAGAACATTGTTGACGTCCTCCTCTATCGTAATAGAATGAGGAAATTTCAGAAATCACATGTCTTCCACATATTGTAGAACCAAATTCGGAATTCACGTGTCTTCCTCAAAATTGTACGACCAAAACATGTGAATTATTGGACATCAAATGCAGTGTTGTAGCCTCTACAAACAAGTAACTATCAAACATCATGCTGTATGTGTTTTTTTCTGCATTATAGACGCTTTCAGTTACAGCTTTTGGTTGTGCTTAAATGTGAAACCATGTTAAGATATTAACAACACTTCTTATTTGATCAATCCTTCTTTTGATTTTATAGTTTTTAATAATTAACAAGTTTCAAACAATGGTAGAAAAAAATGTGTTGTTTAGTATTTCTCTTTGAGTAAATGTAGAAATAAAATATAGCTTTTATGTTAAATAGAAAATTAACACTACATTTTACTATAAATTTACATTTGAAATAGAGGTTTCTAAATGAAAATCACTTTCGAGCTAGTTAGCAAACAGTCACTCGTAAATTTAGTTATTAACCCAAGCAAGTTATGCAGAAGTATAACTCAGAAGAAGACTAAAAATTAAAAGTAGACTAAAAATCAAACCTGGTTTTTCATTTTAACTCAGAAGAAGTATCATATACAAAAAATATATATATGTATAAGTTTGCTAGATTTTCAGAAAAAGTAATGCTATAATGTTTTAGTATTTAAATCAACTAATCCTGCATGGTTGATTCCACCCTAAGCAGGACTCTGCTAACCTGATTAAAGCGTAGATGCATCGCGAGGGAAATTGTAATTACCAGAAAACTGCAGGTTACTCATTCTTTCTTGTAAACTAATGTAGGGTACTCTGGATTCCACATGTTATTCTTCACAAATTCTGCAAGATCATCCTGCAATTCCCGTAAATAGAAAAAATCCATAACTTTGAAGTTTTGATATATAAATACTAGCATTTCATGTTGGATGAGAATAAACTACTCTTGCGATATAATAAGGGAACATTGATGCATTTGAAGAAAGTACAAAACAATTACCGGAAAACAATGAAAGCCAAAGAAATAAATGGTAAAAAGTAGAGTCAACAAAAATTCAGATTAGAACCTGTGGAATTTCAAGATCCTCAATGAAGACAAATCAATCTCACATACACTAGTAAAGGTCCCATTTGGTTTATCAGGAGGTAATTCACATTTTCCCATCTTTTGTTACTAGAAAGTGGGAAATCAGAATGCAGATAAACCAATCTCACATACACTAGATAAGATAGTTACTGATTTATTTTCGTAACAACTAAACCTAATCTGACCAACAGTTCTGTCTGGACCCTTGTAAAGCGTGTCCTCTTGAAAAGTTAATTCCAACCACATTATAATATAGATTACAATGTTATTGTCCTCGTATAGTTACTAAGAAAACATTAAATATTCCAAGCAAAGAAAACTTACCTCGCTAAGTTTCTTTAGCTCCCTAGCATCCATTCCATGATATCCTTCAGCTAGGTCCTCCTCCAACGCTTCTTTTATAACAGCTGCGGCTACCTTCTCTGTAATATCTCGAATTCTACAAAAAATATGTATTAGTTTTGAGAAAGATGCTGCTCCTTTAGAACCATCTCTTATAGCCTACAAACAGCAAAGAAAATGCTCATTTATACCTGGATGTTGAAGGGAAAATAATCCCTTTAAGGACCTCCTCTTCACTCATATATGTAGCCAGACTTCAGTTTCCAATGATATTAGGCAGGGCAAAAAAAGAGTCAAAACCAAGGAAAGACCTCAACACTTAAGGGTGAATAAGCTCATGCACGAATAAATAATTACCAATGGCATGGAAAATGTTAGGATGCCTAAATCATTATTTCTAACGTAAGACTCAAGCTTGAAAAAGTAATCGTTTAAATCTTAAATTTAATCTGGTCGGGCTTCAAATGGCAAAATATGCATATGCATCTTCTTTATCAATTGCTTCATCTTTGTCAGTCAAAGGGGACAAAACCTTATGGTGTGGTGCTTTTATATTTTGAAAAATAATAAACTCATTTATACAAAGAGGGGACACTGACATATGAGGAAGGAGAACAAAAGGTCATACTTAAATTGTAAAAAATAAAACAGAGAACAAAGGACATCTCAATGAAGCAAAGCTACCCAATGCCGCATGGTGACTGAAAAGGAGTGAAAACCCCTTAAACCCCTTAAAATCATGTGTTTTAAACTAAGTAAAAGCCAACTCTAGTACATTATTCAAAGTAGCTACTCGTCCAAAGAAATCTCTTTAAATATGCAAGAATTATTTTCAACCAAAAGCATTTTAAGGGTAGCATAAATTGTTCATTGTAACAAAAATTTATGTAGTTCTACCACAACTAGTAACGCTACTTATAAAAAATTGGCAACATTGTCCAACATAATGCCAAACAAAGAATTTCATAAAGGAACAGGAGAGCAACAATGTAAAAAGAAATGAGGAACTAATTCAAAGCTATCACCTCCACTCATAACATACATACGAAGAGAAATGACCTCAACATGTCATTGGTATTTGTTATAGATATGATACAATTATATTAGATATATGATTTGATTCTATTAAATAGGAGATATATGTGATTTGATATTAGATAGAGAGATATGATATGATTTGATAGGAAAACAATCTTAGATATTGATTTTGTTTCTCAGTATTGTATATTTCTTTTAGTATAAATAAGAATACTCATGTATACACTACACAGAATTCATTATATTCTTTCTCGATTTCTCTTTTCTCAAAATGGTACCATCCTGTGTGTTTTTTCACTAATCCTTTCAAGAATATTAATACACTGTCGTATATAAGTAGAAGTTAACCTTAGAGGGTGCGTTTAACTTCCAATGAGATTTATCCGAATGGAAGGTTTCTCTATTCCAAAGATGGTGTTAGAAATATGTAAACCATTCCCGTGCCTATACTCTGCAACCACATGGTCTAGAGGTAGACCCTTGATGACCCCATGTTCTTCTAAATATAAGTTAAATTACAATGCAACATTAGGTGGGCCATATATTATTCATACTTCAAGCCCAAAGAACTCTTACATGCAGGGTGTGTTGTTAAATAAAAACATTCATGTCAGTCATGTGTCTTCACTCAGCATCATAAACTTTAGTGAGTGATGATTCATGAAATGGTGTGAGAAATCGTGCAGGCAGTAGAAAATAATTGTGGAATTATTTTCCTGATGCCAAAACGAAACAATACATGGGTACTCAAAGGAAAACATAATCCTAATTAAAAGAAAAAAACTCCTGAAATAAGACTTTTAAATGAGAGTAGAAAATGTACCAAATAAATTCCTAATCCCAATCCCTTAATTTTATGGATTTCTTACAACTAAAACTATATTTATTATTTATTGCACACTCTCATTCATCACATTTAGCTACATCACCACAGTTTGATGATCCCATTCTATTTGTTAGAAGTGGGCTTAAAGTCTAACTCAACCCCACAAAATCGGCTTGTAAGGTGAGGTTTGCACCTCACTTATATACTATGAATTGGCCTTATCTCTAATCGATGTGGGACTTCCAACACACCCCCTCACGCCGAGGTATATTCATCTCGTGCGTGGGACAATAAATTAGTGGGTGGTCTGTTAGCGGCCCGATATCGGGTGGAACATAATGTCCAAGAAATCTCGCTAGGATAGGCTCTAACCTGGCTTTGATACCATGTTAGAAGTGGGTTTAAGCCTAACTCAACCTCACAATGGCATAGCCTTCAAGTTAAGGGCAAGGTTCAAACGAAGAAAGGCTTATGGTAGATACCTAGGCACCCAAAGACGAGGAAGGGCGTAGTAAGCGACGAAATGCTTCGGGGAGTTGAAAATAAGCGTAGATCCGGAGATTCCCGATATAGGTCAACCTTTCGAACTGCTGCTGAATCCACGGGCAGGCAAGAGACAACCTGGTGAACTGAAACATCTTAGTAGCCAGAGGAAAAGAAAGCAAAAGCGATTCCCGTAGTAGCGGCGAGCGAAATGGGAGCAGCCAGCCTTATCTCTAATCGATGTGGGACTTCCAACACACCCCCTATTCATCTCGTGCATGGGACAATAAATTAGTGGGTGGTCCGTTAGCGGCCCGATATCGGGTGGAACATAATGTCCAAGAAATCTCGCTAGGATAGGCTCTAACCTGGCTCTGATACCATGTTAGAAGTGGGTTTAAGCCTAACTCAACCTCACAAAACCGGCTTGTAAGGTGAGGTTTGCACCTCACTTATATACTATGAAATGGCCTTATCTCTAGTCGATGTGGGACTTCCAACACTATTTGTGGACAACAAAATTTGTTTGATACTTTTCCCGCTTAAAGCCTATTTTGGATTTGATGTAATTAATAATAGAAGTACTTTCAGAAATTAATAAATCTAGTAAAACATACCGCTCAGCCGCAGCTTGTAGCATGCCATCAGAGATTATCCTAGCACCTGACAGAAGAGTTCCGAGACCAATGCTGGAACAAAAGAATATAATTAAAATAACATTAACTGTATATTGTAAAATATCATAGGAAACTGTGAAGTGTAAACTAACCCCGGAAAGAGGTACATGTTGTTTCCTTGGTTGCAGTGGCCAATATGACCATTTCCTGCATGATTACAAGAAATTGTCTTTTTGAGTTCCCCTTAACTGAGACCAAGAGAAAGGATAACAAGATTTATTTTCTACCACCAAATTACTTCACCAATGTGTAAAACATACTTTATGCACGTTGTAGAACAAATATCATACGAAACTGTAAAGTACAAGGCTTGATTTATACACAAAGAAACAAACTTATTCAAAATTAGTAGATTAATAAAAAGTTAGAAAAAGAAACGAAATCCTTGCTAGCTAGTTTGCTTAATAAATTTAGTGATTGTCAAACTGCATTCCCATCATGGTATTTCATCCCCCAACAAAAATGTGTCCAAGATTAATTGGTTGAAAACTGGTAAATTAGGATAGAAACCATCGAACAAAATCACAAACTTGGTGAATCAATCTTATTAAAGGCTGGTTGAGAAATTGATCTACTTGTCACACATAGTCAATGCACGCATAATTCAAAAGAGACTCATTTTAGAGTTGTTTATCACATTCTACGGTACTTGAAAGGAACTCTTGAAAAATGAATTCTATTTATAAAGGAAAATGAGATGCTCTTAGAAGCCTCTTAGAAGCCTACACAATCGTTGACCATGCAGGTTCTGTAAACACAGAAGATCTAGCTCTAGATATTGAACTTTTTTTGGAGAAAATTTAGTCACTTGGAAGAGCAAGAAACAAAATGTTGCGAGAAGATCAAGTGGACAGGCATAGTTAGAGCCATGGCATTCGGGATTTGTGGAATACTATGGTTAAGTTAACTTTAGAAGACCTAAAGATTGATTGGAAGAAGCCTATGAGGCTGCATTGTGATAACGAATCAACAGTAAATATAGCACATAATCGAGTGCAATGCGCAGAACTAAGCATGTTGAAGTAGATAGACATTTCATAAAGGAGAAATTGGATAATGGGACATTATGTACACCATTTGTACCCTTTAGAAATAAACTCAGGGATGTATTGACTAAAGGGCTTATTAGAGTAATAGAATGTATTTTGTACAGCTGTATGTTTTCTCTATTATTCTGTTTAGTTGTCTCTATGACAGCTCTAAGGTTTTGTGGTTACCAACTAACAAAACCAATCTCTTATAAATACTCTCAGTGTACATGACTTGAATCAGTTCAGTATCAATAAAATAGTTCTGTTCACTTTGCATCTTCTCTTTCTGTTCTGATTATCTAAGAGGGCTAAGTGGTGCACATTTCAATCTATTGTTGGCAAGTTGGGAATGAATGACATCCATTGACCAACTTGAGGGAAAGTGTTAGAATCCCTTGATTTATGCTGCAGTTAATATTTTCTTGTTCAGTTTTCATTGCCTAATAAGGAGATTTAATTACATTCCATAATTAGAAGGACAATTAGGAGGATTAATAGGCTGACAGCATATTTTATATTTATTGTAAAGGATCATTGATCCTGAATTCTAGGGATAGATTGTATCCATCCTAAATCAGGATTTTCATTTATTAAGTCTATGTATTCTATTTAAGAGCAATTACTCCTACATAAATAATATCAGAAACAGCTTTTTTGACAGTTACAAAAAAGATTTCTTTCTAGCCTTTGGGTTAAATACTTTTCCCTTTTTACTCTTTACAGATTTTAATCCTAACAGTAGGGACTAAAAGGGATAAAAGTGATGTGCTAAGGGACTAAAAGGGATTAAACATGTTACGTGTGGGAACTAAAAGGAGACGTTTTTACGTATGGAGATTAAAAGATTTTTTTTTTTTTTTGTAACTATAGGAACCAAATGATTAATAAAACAAACTCAATGTACATTTACTTTAAAATGAAAAAACATTCACCCAAATTAAACATTAACGAAGAATTTGAATGTGTACCTAATTATAGGGAGTTTGGTTCACTATTCTTCAAAAAGAAAATAAAGGATATTGTTCCAATAACACTAGGAATCCTAGTCTGCCTATATGAAATGAGTTTAAAGACAGCAAGCAACAAGCGAACAGTTTTATTATCACTTTTCATGTTATGTAATAAACATTTAATATACAAATATTCTGCAGGGGATTCACAAACTTATACCAAGATCCACATTACTAAATGGACTTCCACTTGCAAAAATAATGTTGTCACCCAAAATGGAGAATGCTTCTTCAGCAGTGCATTCAGCTGTCAAAAAATGAGGGAAGTGGCATACAAACTATTAAAATCCATGTTTTTAACTTCCACCGCAAATATCAATTAAGAAAAAAAGAAACACATACCATTCTTTGTAGGATTTGACATAGCAAATATAGCTGGTCTCGTTGATGTTGAATCCTTGAGGGCTTCTAATACCTGAAGGACAGGATGTCTGTCAATGGTATGTTGAAGAAAGAAATATAACATAAACATTTATGTCTATGAAAGCAAGAAATAATAGGCCATTTGTTAAGAAGTAGAATTATTCTACTTCTTAACACCATTTTTCACTTGAATTTTTCTTCAGTTTATACAAAAAATACAAGTGGTTGTGCTACTACTATGAAAGGGATCAAGATTTTAAAAGATCAGTAAAAGGAACCAAATGTTGGACATCCCATATCGACTGGAGATAAGGTAAGATCCCACACTAGTTGGAATGTGATTCAACCTTAGTCTGTAAAGCTTTCTTTCATTAAAAGGTTGTATTGTGGTCTATTAGAGGTTGTTGGAGGAAATGCTTTAAGTTTTGTAGAGATATTTATTTTAAGGTGTCACATATTTTTTGTGAAGGAAATGTTTGTGCCGATAAGTTGGCAAGTTTAGGCCCTTCTTCTAGAAAAGTGTTTAAATGGTATACAGTTATGTCATCTTCTATAAGTTTGGACTTTTATCATAATAGGTTTCTTTTTCCTTTGGATAGGGCTTCTTAGCTATTGTATAGCTTTATAGCTGGCCTGTTTTTTGTTTATGGGTGTTGGCTGAGTCCTCCCATGAGTTCTTTGTATCTTTCTTTTTGTTTTTAATGATATTTTCATTTTCATGTGATGACAAATGATAAATATCTTCGGGTGTCAGCCTAGCTGAGATGCCAAGGATCATAGTGATGCCTAGCATGAGGATTTTATTTAAAAAAAAGATGGGTGCAAACCTCACCTTACAAGCTAGTTTTGTGGGGTTGAGTTAGGCTTAAAATCTATTTCTTAACATGGTATCAGAGCCATGAGTTAAAGCCTATCCTAACGAGATTTGTTGTTTGTTCAGCCTATTGTGTCACTTGTTATCAGGAGATTTGTTGTTTGTTGGGCCTACTGAGTTGCTATCAGACCACCTATTAATGTCTAGTCTTATGCTCGAGATGTATATACCTCGGTGTGAGGGGGGGGAGGGCTATTGTGCTAGAGATCCCACATCGACTATAGATAAGACGAATTTATAATATATAAGTGAATGCAACCTCACCTTACAAGCCAATTTTGTATGGTTGAATTAGACTTAAAGTCTATTTCTTAGCTCCAAACAACATTGGGTAATAGATTGATGGAAGCAGCATAAAACATATGTGCAGAACTTCCCCTTTCAAATTTCCTTCATTTTTCTATACAAACTCGAGACGATAGAAAATGGATGTTGTAAATAATAGATTAGTAGGATAAAAATATTCCCAATATCTCCATCATAATTAGAAAAAAATATCTGCAGAATCCTCCTATTTAATTTAACATATTTTTATTCCCTTATTTTAAAGGATTTGATTATTAGAAATAAAGGTGATGAGAGTGTAAATGGTTTGATTTCACTATATTTAATAGTTTGATTGTTATCAACAAAATAAGCTTTTATTTTCTTCCATAGCTCAAGTTGGTATTAGAGGCTTCAATTTTGGGAATCTTGCTTCCACTGCCTCATTAACGAAAGCCACTGTCATTGTTTGCCTTCATCGTTGAAGTTAGTGGTGGGCTAGAAAGGTGTACCCCACTCTAACAGAGACAACATTGACATATACATCGTCAACACAGTTGCCGCACACGGTCACATTCCACCACTAGGATTGACAAGTGTAGCTCATGCGCCTTGCTTGGAAAGCCCATTCACCACCACCATAGACAAGGTTGTCTAGACCTCCTGTGCACATTCTAACGGGTGGCAACATCTCTTTTAACTTTGGTTTGAGTAGAACTGAATTTGTTGGTTCTCTTTGTTACGAAAAAAAGCAACAAGAGTTGCATCTCTGTTACAACTTTGTTGTGTTTTTTCAACACCTGATATGAAAGATTATAAAGAGGAACCTGATCATATGAGAACAATGATTGAATCAATGACTAAGTCCCCTACATCATATACCCTACCCATGAAAGGTCAAAGTACATTCAATATATTTGGCCCTTTGTCTCAAGGTGAATGGATTCTTGATTCAAGAGCAACTGATCACATGACTTTATTTGCTAATTTCTTCAATTTGTATGTCAAAATGACTAGAGAATAACTCATTACAGCTGCAAATGGTGGAAGAGTACCCATATGCAGATCTAGGAATATAACTTTAGGATCATGTATTCTATTAAAAGATGTTTTCAATGTTGCACAATTGACTAATATGTTTTTATCTCTATAGAAAAACTTACAAAGGATTTGAACTGTTCAGTAACTTCTTATTTACTATGTATTTCAACACCTTGCCACGATCTATGATTTTAATTGCTAAGGAGCAACATAGGTTGTATATGTTGGAATCCAAGAGCCCAAAGAAAACAAAGGTCGGAAACATGGGGTATTTCCCAAATATGCCTCCATCATAAAAGATTTGGACATCTCTTATTCGACCTTATAAAATCCTTGTTCACTAAATAGTTTGTTGAGTCTTTCAAATGTAATATTTGTCAATTGTCAATTCATCATCGTGCATCTTATCTCATCTACGATAGAAGAGTAATTTCCCATTTGATTTGATTCACTCTAATGTTTGTGGACCTTTTTTAGAATTTATTTATGAAGAAAAATGGTTTATTACTTTTATTGACAAATGTACTCGTGTCATGTAGACATATTATGAAAAGTAAAACTGATGCCTCTCAAATATTTGTTAATTTTTTTTTCTTGTCTAAAATATATTTGGAGAAAACTTCAAAGGAAATAAGTTTGATAACATTAGTTTGATAGCAAATTATTGGGATAAAAGTATTGTCCATGTCTTCAGAATCTCCCTATTCATTTCAACATATTTTTACTCTCTTATTTTAAAGGATTTGATTATAATAAATAGGGATGATGAGAATGTAATTGGTATGATTGTTATCAATAAAGTAACTCTTTATATTCTTATATAGTTCAAGTATTGATAGATGCCATAATAATTCAACAATCTTAATGAAATAAGCATGCAATGAATAATGAAATCAAAGCTTCAGATTGTAACCTCCTTTGAAAACAATCCTCCAACAGCTGATAATCCTAGGAGGACATCGGGCTTCACTTGCTTGACCTGTTACCAGAGTTCAGTAAGAATGTAAGCAGTCCAATAGTTACTCATCTAAAAACTGGAAATTTTCAAAGAATTATATTGGACTATAAAATATTAAACTAGGAGACCCTAATAGATAAAATGAGAGATTAGAGAGCTTTGCTATATTAATTTTTCTATATATTACGCTTTGTGTTTATATCATACACAATCCCAGAATATTTTTTAAATTCATCTTGTCCTTTATTCAATAAAGAAAAACTTCACAGCTGTAAACTAAAGGGTGTTTGTTATGTGTGTGCAATTTTCTGTAAATATATGGAAGAGAAGGCATAGAAACTTATATTAGTTGAGCTTAGCATTATAGACAACAGAAAAGAGAGGTAACTCATGAGTTGTGACAATTCATTAAGTTTATATTCAAATGCTAAGAATACGTCCTAGAAAATCGGATAATAATAACTGAAGAAATAACTGTATTGTTTTCAAATTTTTATTTTTTCTGTATGATGGCTTTTATAATTCAAATTAGCCTCTAATGCAATATTATCACAAACCACTTCCTCGAGGCTTGCTCCTTCTCTCAGTCCTTGGCGCTCAATTTCTTTCAAATTTCTTGCAAAAGGAAGGGCATCTGGATCAATATTTTCACGTCCTTCAGAGATTAATCCCTATATTTGCAAAATCAAAAAGAAAATTGAATATCACATGATCAAAATATATCATTACGGCAGCGTAGAATCCACCTTCATGCAATGAGTTTGACAATCACCACAAATACACTTGTTGGAGCTTAACTATAAATACACTTGTTATTCTTGCTCTTTTAGAAGTTAATGAAATCTACACAATTCAGTTTGTCGCAAAATTCTGAGTTTCTCTCACATTGATAAACTACTAGTGATGCAGAGTCAAAAGAACAGTTCCCTACCTATCCAAGCAACTAACTAACTCATCCATTTACGCATGGTATGATGATTTATAAATTATGATGTTAATAAAGGGTTAAAAATTATGTTTAAAGTTATATGGCCCAATTTCTCAAACCATTTATCATAAATTGCATCCATAGTTGTAAAGATGAAGGCATATGGATATATAAGGGATACGAAGTCTTTGAAAATCTATGATAAAAGTATTGTGAATTATATGCACAAACAAATGTTTATTAAAAAAAATTAAACAATGTAGATTCATATAAAAAAACCATTGAAGTTAAACAGAATAAAATGTTTTTTCTGTTTGAGTTCAAATCTATTTTTCCATAGTATCATATCATTGAAGGAAATTTTATATATGGCTTTCACATTTTGTGTAGTTTCAAAATTTTTAAAAACATTTTATATCATTTCTGTCAATGCTTTTCACACACTGCTGCTATGAAACTCAGCCCAGAAATACATATCTATGCAATAAAATTCGACATGCATAAGTTATGCTTTCCATGAAAAATAAAATTTAATTACTACAAAAGCCTAAAATGCATCTAATAAGGACATCATGATAAACAGTACCTTTGCATCGACAACCCAAAACTGACTTTTTGCACTCTCAAAAGCTACTTCATTATTACCCAACATTCTTGCCATTGTTTTTCTGGCTGCATTAAGAACCCCAATTCCAGCACTGCAGTATTAATAAAATAACCAAATTACCAACAATAGCCTTGGATATGAATGTCCTACTTCAAAAGGATTTAGCTATGAGAGAAAATATCTTTATTGAATTAAATAATTTGAAACAGTACATTAGCATATATATAGAGAGAGAAAAGATCTTTTGAAGCTGAAAATTTTGAATATCTTGAGTCATCTTTTGTCCCTTTAATACAAGAACCGTCTCATACTACTCTTGGTATTCTTGATACTTCTCCTAGCGCCTCTTTTATGGATAACCCTGAAGTTTCACCTACTAAGGGCATCTTTATTCTCGAGTCAGGGTCAACTCTAGAAATTAGTTATGTTTCTGAAGTTGCTCCTAACAAGGACATTTCTATTTTGAGTCAAGGACAACTCCAAAAATTAGTTGTCCAAAGAATTTCTTCTGTATACAATATTAGAGGAGACAAAAGCAACCTAACATGATCCAAGAACAACACCAATTATCTAGTCCAGGGGTATGTGTTCCTTCTTTTGGCACCCTTGATCCTTTGGAAAATCCCATGAATATTAATTGTAAACCTATACTTGATGACTTACCCATTGCTTTGAGAAAAGGAAGTCGGTCTTGTACCAAGTGTCCTATTTCTCATTTTGTAACTACTAAAAACCTATCTAACAGAAATCCTCTTTGCCATTGATGCAATTAGAGTCCCTACTACAATTCAAGAAGCATTGAAGGATAACAATTGAGTTCAAGCCATGAATGAAGAGATGAGTGCCCTAGAAAAAAAAAATCAAACATGGGAAATTATTAACCGGCTCATAGATAAGAAGGCAGTAGGATGCAAATGGGTTTATATTGTAAAGTATAAATCTGATGGCACATTAGAAAGTTGAAAAGCAAGGCTAGTTGCTAAAGGATCTACTCAAACTTATGATGTTGATTATGAAGAAACATTTTCTCCCGTGGCAAAAATGAATAATGTTAGAATCATTCTTTCATTGGCAACTTATTTTGGCTGGGAATTACAATAATTTGATGTGAAAAATGCTTTCTTGCATGAACAATTAAAGGAAGAAGTCTACATGGAAACTCCTCTAAGTTTTAGACCTATTGAAAATAAAGTATGCACGTTGAAGAAAGCCATGTATAGACTCAAGCAGTCACCCCATGCTTGATTTGGTAGACTCACTCAAGTTATGATCCCCATGCGGTATCGACAAAGTCAAGATGACCATACTATGTACATCAAACATTCCCAAGAAGGAAAACTTACTCTAATATTGGTCTATGTTGATGATATGATTGTTGCAAGGGATGATGAGCAAGAGAAACAAGTCTTGAAAGAAAAGCCTGGTGCTCAGTTTGAAATGAAGGATCTAGTAAAATTAAAGTACTTCATTGTCATAGAAGTTGCTTACTTAAAGAAAGGCATCATTATCTCCCAAAGAAAGTATGTTTTTTATCTTCTTACAGAAATAGATAAGATTGTTTGTAAGATCAATGGAGTTCCTATAGAACAAAGCTATAGAACTAAGAGTGATGAAGGCAATTCTAATGTGAATGAAGGCCAATATCAAAGACTTCTTGGGAAGCTCATTTACTTAGCTCGCACCTAACTTGGCATAGCTTATGATGTGAGTATAGTTAGTCAATTCATGCATGACCAAAGGGAGAGACATTTACCAGTGTAAATAGAATCTTTCAATATTTGAAGAAAAGTCCAGGAAGGAGATTATTGTTCAAGAAGTATGGAAAATTAAAAATGGAATTGTATATGGATGCAAATTATGCAGGGTCTATCACAGATAGGCAATCCACCTCAAGATATCGCATGTCCTTGGGTGGAAATTTGATAATCTAGAGAAGTAAAAAACAAAATATTCTTGCATTGTCTAGTGCAGAGGCTGAATTTCAAGTTATGGCACATGGGGTGTGCGAATTCTTATGGTTGAAAATTGTTAGAAGTGAGTTTTTAAGCCTAACTCAACCCTACAAAACCGGCTTGTAAGGTGAAGATTGCATCCACTTATATATTGTGAATTGACCTTATCTCTAGTCGATGTGGGACTTCCAACATACTCCCTCACGCCGAGGTATATTCATCTCGTGCGTGGGACAAGAAATTAGTGGGTGGTTCTTTAGCGGCCCGATATAACGGATGGAACAGAATGTCCAAGAAAGTTCGCTAGGATAGGCTTTAACTTGACTTTGATACCATGTTAGAAGTGGACTTTAAGCCTAACTCAACCCCACAAAACCGGTTTGTAAGGTGAGAATTGCATCCAGTTATTCTAAATAATCTTAAAGTGGCACATAAAGAACCTGTGATTCTTTAATGTGATAATAAGTCTGCTATTAGCATTACTCACAGTCCAGTTCAATATGATAGGACCAAACACACAGATAGATTGACACTTTATTAAAGAAAAATTGGATAATGGTCTTATCACTACTCCATATGTTCCATCTAGGCATCAATTAGCAAATTTGTTCACAAAAATGTCTTTTCACTGAGCGATTTCATAATCTCACATGCAAACAAGGAATGATAGATATCCATTCACCAACTTGAGAGGGAGTATTGTTAGTAGGATATTAAATGTTGTACTAGAGGTTGTTAGAAGCTAGTAGAAGGTTCTAGATCTTTTTTGTAATTATTACTTTAGGACAAGTTTCTCTATATATAGATGCTAGTGTACTATTTCAAATGAATCAATTTGAATAAAAATCTTCTTTCTTTTATATTAATTCTTTCAAGTTCAACTTATGTCTGCATCCACTTATATACTATAATTTGACAATATAATCCATGTGGGATCTCCAACAAGTGTAAATGATTGATCAATACATGAGAGTTTGGTTTAGTGTAATTCAATCCCAACAATTTATCATCCTTAAAATGTGCACTTGCTTTTGTTGATTTAAATTTTGTTTCCTAGCTTAATTACCAAAATCAATTTGAAATCAAGAATTTGTGAATATATTTGCATAGATTTTCTATTACTCAAATAAATATAATTAAAAAAAACTTAGTATCACATGAGTCTCTCTAGACACCATAAACCCTACCTAACACTATTTTATAAAATAGGGAAGCAATAAAATTAGACTTTGTTTCTTGATTCTTCCTTAACATATCAATATGAGAGAAATTCAGACAATTTGTTCTTTAATTCAGTTATGAAAAGGACATCTAGAAATCCAAAATGTTTCTATAAAATTGTATATGTTATGAATGTATTGTATGTCTAATACAGACCACACAATATGTATTTATAATATTGAATAGAATCAATTACAATAAAGGCACATAATAATATGAAATCAATCACCCTAATTTACGAGATTATGTAAGGGTTGATTTCCTAGAAATTTGTAACTGCTGATTATATTCTAACCGTTTTTGTAGCTTAATCCCTTTTTATTGATGGTACAGAAAAACATTAATGCAAATGCATGTTTTAGAGGTCTTAAACAGCTCCTTAATTTATATTTCTGTTATGTGGCACATGTTTGTAAACATTAGACCACTTCAATAACTACTTTCCTTTTAGATTTTTGGTTTAGACAGGAGCAAAACAATTATTTTTACCCAAACCTTCTGTTCCTTACCTTGCAATTATCTTGTTTGGAGTGGCCCTATTCTCCAGTCTAAATATTTCAATAGAAACAAGGGAGCATAATGTGTCAACGTGTCTTTTACAGTTATCTGTTGTAAATCGTGCTGAATGTCACTTCCTTACCTACATTTGTTTTATCATATTTGTGACTTCTCTCCACAGCTTAAATGTTTAGACAGTTTTTCTTTTAAGCACAGACTGAGAAGCCTTTCCCCATCCTGGATTCCCTTTTTTTTTTCTGTTCATGTTTAGTTTTTCATTATGAAGGATATCCTGTCCTCCAGAAAGAGCTCAGAAAATAAGAGATCCTCCTTCAGTACAAAACAAAAAATATCACTTAATAAATGCTACTCAGTTCTTCACCATATCTATTGGAGAAACTCCTATAAAGAGACAGGTAGTTTAATACCAAGGAGAAGCCAAACACCTAATATTATCATAATAGAGCCGTCATCCAAATAAGTTTATTTCCTATGAAACCATACATCTGAAAAAACAATACAAATCACCTTACATCAAATCATCAATTTTGGAGGAAATAGACAGCTGTTAACTAAAAAAATAATCAAACAGAACTAGAGAGGAAAATATACGAAGTAAAACTATACTCCCAACAATTTTGTTTGCAAAATCTAATGGTTGCATCGCAAATACCATTCATGGGCTCTTTGAGGTCCATAAATCCCTGATTTACAACAGAGGAGTATGACATTATTTAATTCATCTAGTTGACCACAACTAGGGGAAAAAGTCAGGCGCATATGGTCTCTTCAAAGTTCTCAAAGCTACTCTATTAGTAACAAGCTTGGCGCATATGATTTGTATACTTAGAAATGTTTCCACCATTTTCAAGTGACAGGATATATCAATTATGAGATTTTTCTAAATATTCTAGCATACCTTTCACATTTCAATATATATCTGAATAATTTGGTAAGCAGAGATCTTTTAGATTAAATCATAAATGGTCGTCCTTTCACATGACAAACTAACCTTCCAGCACCAGCAACAACAATCTTCTGCTTTGGGAAGTCAATCATTGGTCTTCCTTGTGCCCTTACAGCACCTAAAAGTCCAGCAATTGCAACACCGGCTGTTCCCTGCATGGAGAAATTTGCACATTAAGAAAGTGAAACAATCATGATAGGGACGTCATATTATGAGGTGTCCTGGCCAGGCGACCACTGCACCAATGAGATCGCCGCCATTGGAGTCCAGATGCAGTTGCTGGTCTGAACTGGAACTCCGGCGGCAGCGGTGGTTGTTGTGGCAGGAGCGACAAAAAAAAATTGTCAAAAGAATCTTAGGCTCTAGATATCATATTGAATATAGTGAAAAACTAAATACACATAGGGTAGTGAATTTATAGTAAAGAAAATATGGATTAAAAGCCCAAAATACAAATAAGGATAGGAAATAATAGCAGATAAACAGAAGATAAAAGATGAAAGATAAGATATCTAAAGATATCTAACAACCCCCTTAATAGCTATCTTTTCAGGGAGAGTTGCCCATGTTACATATCAAATCATGAGTGCTTTAAAATATAGTAAAGTACCATCATCTACTCAAATTATGGTATAATTCATCGACAATCAAATAGATCACAAGAGATTTCATTTGCCAAAACAAGCTGCAGCGAGCCCATACCTAAAATATAGTGAACATCAAGATTTGTTACTAATTGTTTGGTCTGTAGACAATTCTATTGATATCTTCTAGGTGTAAAACAAAGGGGCCTATCCTTCAGACTCTTTCTCCTGAACTAGGGTAAAGTAAACAGATGGACCACCCTTTCCTGTCCAGAAAGTGGATCCCAAAAAGGTTCTAAGATTCAAATGATAAATGGCCTATTAACTTATTGAGGCTCTATGTTGTTTTCTCATCTGACTCTAAATCATTCTTAAATCTGAGTTTAAGTACTTCATAAAATAATTGCTACTTTGTTAATGTAAATATTGTCACCTTAGGACATTTTTGCTTACCTGGCACATCTTATAGTTTTACTGAAAACTTGGAGTTAAGAGTATACGATAAAATGAAAGCACTATTTATCTTATCATTTCATTTATTTTATTTTTCCATATATATGGATATAACATAACCACTAGTATGTATACATCTACAACAACAAAAGAATTATCTCACTTGGTGAGGTTGGTAACACGGACCACACAACACAAGGCCATTCAACAGTAACACGGACCACACAACACAAGGCCATTCAACTTGGTTAAAGATTGAATCTTCAAAGATAATTCATCATGAGATACTCGTTAACATCCTTCAACATCTACTCCCTCACTAGAGCTTCTATTTCAATAACCTTTGTATGTATCTAAACGACCTTAACTAATTTTTGTCATCTTTTCTTCAATCGTGATTACATCAATACCTATTATTTCTTGTGTGACTACACATTCATCTTAGCATTCTCACCTTTTGTCTCTTCTTCCTTAAAAAGCCCAAATCCACTATCATAGAGTATAATAAGATAAATAGCAATACATTAAAACTTGCCTTTAAGGTTGTTAGGTAATTTGCAATCAAAAATAGCCCCTGATGCCTTCCTCTATTTTAGTCATCATGCTTATATTCTCTTGGACATCCTCCATAAGTTTTCCATCATTCTGTGATATCCATCCCCAATATATAAACTTCAGAAACTTATGGCTTGACATATTACAATCACAGATAACCCATCCCTTGTATTTTAGCCATTATGCTTGCGTCCTATGTGTGACATCCTGATTAATTTATCCATTATTTTGTAGTTATATTCCCAAATGTTTAAACTTAGAAACCTATGAAATGACATTTACTCCCATTTTTACTTCCAAGTCATATTCCTCGTCTCTTGCCAAAATTGCATATATTGTCTTATTCCTATTTATGTGAAACCCTTTGTTTCCAAAGTCTGTCTCCAAAGCTCAAGTTCAAAGTTCACTGGTTGTCCTTTATTCCTCAATAAAAAATTTATCATCCCAAAAAAGCTTGCAGCTAGGGATAATCTTTTGTATGTCCCCTGTATGCGCATACGACTAGATTAAACACATATAAACGTATGTTAAGCCTTGGCGTACTGATAGACATACATCTAATTTAGAGAATATCATTAAAAATCAGCTGCCTCTTTATTTTGTTTTATTTATTCTTTTGTTTTGAAAATATTATCAATGGTTTTAAGAAATTTTAATGCATTAATGACTAATGAAATACTTTTATAATCACATTTATTAAAAATGAACAGTGATTCAGAAACATCATACACAAAATTCCCAGATACAATTAAGAATTAAGAATTAACAATATTTTCTAAGATCACTATATAAAAGAAATTCTACCTGTACATCATCATTGAACATTCTGTAAGTATTTCTGTACCTCTGTAATAACTTAAATGCCCACTTGCTTTGGAAATCTTCAAACTGTGCTGGCACAAAAAGTTAATAGCCTTGTAAAAAAATGAGCTCTGTGAATAAAATGCAAAAATAAAACATGCTGCTATTTTTATTGTGAATACCTGCACAATTACATTTGGCCAGCGGGTAAAGACAGCCTCCATAAATTCATCAACAACAGCCAGATAATCATCACCATCAAGACGATGTTGCTGCAATCCCAAATCTTATAAAAGAAAAAACCAATCATGTTCCGTAGAGTCAACTCAACTCGGTTTATTTAGAAAGTTTAAGATAAGAGATGATATTATACATATTGTCAGCAATCATATTTTATTATTCTATATTTAGCATATTATAATTAAAGCGTATAATGCAGATATCCCTAAGGGATCTGATTACATTTAGTGTTGTTATTACATTTTCAAAATTAGTTATCCAATCTTGTGTGTGTATATACATATATATATATATATATATATATATATATTTTATATACTCTTAGCAATAAAA
>Ga0209589_1006139_pt1 | contig 20045 bp, 9 predicted proteins | sample CowpeawhiteBW_FD_187525 | JGI IMG/M metagenome (GOLD analysis project Ga0209589, IMG submission 187525) | Root nodule microbial communities of legume samples collected from California USA - Cow pea white BW (SPAdes) (version 2) | ecosystem: Host-associated > Plants > Roots > Nodule | place: USA... | reverse complement strand
TTTTCAAAAAAAAAAATAAATTAAAAAAATAAAAAATTCAAAAAAATGAGGAGCTGACACGTGGCATGTCCTTAACACCGTTAACATCATACTAACGGAATGGGCCTAATTGTTACATATTTTAAAAAATATGGATCTAATTGAGACTAAAGAAAATCTTAGGACCTATTTGAGATTTTTCAACAAAAACATGAACTAAGAGAGTATTTTAACCAATAAAATATGATGATGAAAAAGCAAACGCTAAACATATGAGTACTTGGCCATGATGAGTCATAATGATGGGCAAATGGACTAAGGGTATTTCTTTCTGCTCTTTTTTTTTTCTTTCTGCACCCCCTAAATTAACATACACCATTTTACTTTTATACATTTATAACAAAATATGAGAAGTTAATATTCAGATCACCTTCTTCATTAAATCACTGCCTAACCTTATCAGGTGGAAAATCAAGAATATTATTGTGAAAATTTTTAACAACTACTAAATTTCTCAAATTAACTTCCTCTTTTATTTTGTAGAAGATAAGAACAAATATCATTGAATTTCATTTTCCAAAGATTTGGTTGCTGAATTAGTAGATGAATTCAGAAAATCATCATAATTGTGAAATATTAATGATTTTTTTTCACAATTCAAAAAGACATTAGAAGATAATTAGTCCATATTTAAGATTACATCTAAGACAAAGGTAGATAGACTAAATTTATAAAGAATTTTTTATTTTTAATGAATAGAGGACAATCTAAACAGATTTTATTAGTAGTTATATACTTGTGGGAGTTGAAACAACCAAATTAGTGTCTAAAAATGAGATCGGCAAGTTAAAGTGTTGAACACAATTATTATAAATGAATGAATGAGTAACACCTAAGTCATACAGTAAACTTAAAGTTTTACCTTTAATAAAATACATACCTTGAATCTGATTATGGTTTTGGACGGCTTAAGCTCCAGTCATGGTGTAGACTCTTCTTATTATGGTAGGCATTGTCCTGGGTGCAACAAGGTTGAAATGTGGCTTTTAATGTATACACATAAAGAATACATGACCATGTTTTCCACACTTGAAACAAACAGGTCTTTTAAGATGACAATCTTTAGTATAATGAGATAGTCTGCACTTAAAGCACCCGATACTTTCAGAATAAGGTTTTTCCTCATTGTGTTTTTTTTTCCTTGGTACCAAATTATCTTGGTTTTGTTGTTTTGTCTATTTTCAAACTCTTTCAAAAAATCTACACTTATGAATAAGCATAAGAAAATCATAAATTTCTAGTATTCCTATTACTTTCCTCAAATCAAGCTTAAGTTCATTTTTAAACTTCATAATTCATCATTTCCTTTATGTGATAAAAGAAAGTAAAGTATTTTTCTAATTCTTCAAACTTTGAAGCATATTTTCCTAGTGTCATACTTCTTTGCTTCAACTACATAAACTCTATTATTTTTGCTCTTCTCATATCATTTGGGAAATACCTTTCTAAAAACATTGTTCTAAATACTTTTTAGGTAATGATTATCCTCCCTCCTTTTAAGTAGTCTTCTGGTATTATCGCACTAGTGTTCAATTTGTCTTATCAACATAAACATAACATAATTCACCTTTAGGTTGTTAGCACAATTCATAACTTGAAATATTCTATCAATTTCCTTAATCCACAATTTAGTTTCTTCTAGGTCATATCTTTCAAAAACTTGTGGAGGTTTACTTCTCCTAAATTTAGCTAAATCTCATGACCCAATGGGAAGTCATTTATGCACATGTGACATTATATATATATATATATATATATATATATATATATATATATATATATATATATATATATATATATATATATGCATATTTATTGTATTATTCCATGGAGAAAATAAACATGAAACACGAAGAGTCATGAATTATTAGTTAGAGCATATCCAAGCAAAATTTGTCATTTGTTTGGCCTACTATACTATCCACTATCGAAAAATTTGTTGTTGGTTGGACTTATTGTTCCACTTGCTATTGAATCATTGTCGGGCAATTCATTAATATCTAGTTTAAGATGTATATACCTTAATATGACGACGTTGAAAGTCTCACAATAATATCAATTCAAATATTTATACTATTTTATTTTGTTTTTTTCTTATTTTAATAATAATAATATTATTCCTATTATTATGACTGTTAACACTTATTTTCTATACAATATTATATAATTTATTAAGATATGAAGATTACTTTTATAATGCTAATATTTCTATTTATTTTTTTGTCGAACCCAATCCATAACATACTTAAAATTATCAAACGCCAGACACCACCCCCCACCAGAAGAAGGTGAAGTAAGGAAAGTTTGGAGGCAACACTTCAACGAAGAATGTCAAGAGATTAACTTCTCATTTTATTATAAATTTAAAAGTAAAATTGGAATATATGATTTTAAGGGGTGCAGGAAGAAGCGCCCATGGAAGGACTAAACATTAAACCTAATCCCAAACAACATTCCTTCACAAACGCAACTTGTATGTCATGGACTTTCGAGAATGTGCTTTTTCTTCTTGCCCTCCCATAATTTTTCCCACACCTCCATCATTTTGTAAATGATCGGTTTATCCTTCCAAAATGTGGTTTTCAGATTTTCTGCTTTGAAAATCTTCCAGAATATGCTTTATAGAATTTCAGAACATGATTTCTGGAACAGTTTTTTTCAAAACAAAATATTTAATTTTTTTTTTCCAAAACTTTTGCGTTATAAAGTACACATAATAAAAACGGAGATGTAGGAAACAAAAAACGAAAAGAAGGTTATGGAATGTAATTTGAAAAATCTAATGGGTGGTGCAAAAAGAAGAAGATTGCATAAAGATTAAGGTATAAGTATAAGTGTCAACTTGATTTGAAGTGAGTTAATTTTTAATTAAGGTTAAGGTGAATTTGGTCAACTATAAAACTTTAATTAATTTTTGAAAATAATACTTTTAATCTCCGTCATATATCGAGTTAGACCAAAAATCAAAACGGACCAATTTAAGTCAAAGATGAAGAGAAACCGTTTTAAACAAAAATTTAATACGACCAAAATTATAACTCTAAATATCATAATATTAAATACAATTGATTATAAAAAAATATAAAGATATTTTTATTTTACCATAATAGAATTACATAACTTAAAACAAAAACAGAACAAAATGCCATAACGCATAAGAAAATATATCGAAATTACCATGATGTATAACTGCTTGTGTATATAGTTTTTAAAAATCACAAGTTCCGATGAGTTTTATTATATATATTAAATAACGATACAATATATCCTCTATAAAATATTTTGTTTTCCGTTTTTTCATCTTAGGTATTTGGAAAGTTGATGGATTTTACTTTCAGTGGTTTTGTCATGCAATTATTTACCATTGTTTATTCATTTATTATATTTATAAATTTAAATCATAAATAAAAATAGTTGGAAAAATTATATATATATATATATATATATTCTATATTTTAATTTTAATTTAAAAATAATTAAATTCGAAGTGAAATAGTTTTTTTTACAATACAAGAATTTAAAAAAAAAATACCGGTGGATGCGAATCTGTGGGTAATTATTTATTTATTTAATAATACTTAGATATAGATAAAAATTTGTAGGAAGTGTTTAATTTACTGTTAATATTTAGGTCAAGATAATGAATCCATATATGTTAATAAACATAAATGATTAATGAATTACGTAAATAAAAGTGTTTGAGTTTAATGGGTTTATTTATTACACTCCAAGACAATTATCGATTAGAAATTAATCTTAGAAACAAAAAATATGCTTGATAGTAATTTACAAAATTAAAAATTATTAATTATAAAAATAATCACTGTTAGACGTAAAAAAATTGTAATTGATCATTAAATTAGTTACTAATTAATTATTAAATTACTTGTTAATTAATTAGAGACTAATTTAGAAATTAATTAATTTTTTACTCAAAATTTAGGTAGCTGCTTTTTAATAACCAATTTCTTTAATAGTTAAAACCATAATAATTAAATTTAAAAACCAATTTAGTAATCAGTTATAATTTTATATTCAAATTTTGTATTTATAGTAGTGACTACTTTAATAACTAATAACTTATAATTTTATAAATTTGTATATAAAGTAGTTACTATAGTTATTAACAATTATTGGTCACTATTTAAATTTTTTTTGTAGTGTTATATTTATGCATTTTTATAAAATAAATATAAAATACATAAAAAAGTATTTGTTTTCACTATTTTTAAACACATGATGTATTTGTTCTCAATATACATGTATTAAATAAAATAAAATAAAATAAAAATGAAAAAAAGTAAAAGATTAAACTAATCACATGAATAAGATATTTTCTTTTCTTAATCACAAAAAGGTTGAACACAAGATTTTGATAAAAAATACATTTTGAAGTTAGCTTTACTTGGAAGAGTATTGGTATGAAAAATATTAGTTTATATATATTAAAAAAAATTAACTCAAAAATGTAACGGTGGGGAATAGTTATATTACTCTTTCTAATTGTTCGATTTTTCACAAAAAAAAAGTTTTTTATCTTTTATTTTTAAAAATTTAAATATATATATATATATATATATATATATATATATATATATAAATTTAATTAATATAGAGATAAATAACTAATTATATAAACATATGGAGAAAATATAATGATACATAATTGTTGATTAAAATAAAACAATTAAAAGAGATATGATAAATCACTCAAAATTTATATCAAAAGTAAAAGTAAATAAATAATATTTATGATTTCGATTACAAAGCCTTAAATAACCATGGTAAATCCAGCATGAGCAATTATTAATAATAAAGTAGCAGCACTTAAACTTGGAAAGATTTAAACTTTAATATAAAAAGGAAAATACGTAATGCTAAAATTTGAAGAAAGAGATAGAAATACAAAAATAATTATAAACTTAGACTTATTCCATATAAAAAGTGAATTTTCAGTTGAGAAATTAGCTCTGTTTTGGTGAGTCATTGCGAAGTTTTTGAAATGTATTTAATTTAAATAAAAAAACATAAACACTAATTAATTGCAATTATGCAAGAATTTAATGATTCCAAAGGCATATAAATATAAAATAATATTAAAACATTACTAAATTTTTTTTATTACATGAAATTTTTCTTACAAATTTATTAAAAAAAATTAAGAAAAAATTTTTTCTATCATCTTTTAAAGAATTTTAATTGACAAGTAATTTATTTTTGAGTAATAATTTTTTACAAAATTATAAAATTTATAAACATTTTTTACAAAATTTGTTGTAAAAATTATTTTATACAAAATATTTTACAAGATATTTGATAAAATTTTCTTATAATTTTCTATTTTTTACAATAAAGTTACTTACATTTCAAAACAAAATTAAGAGGAATATGATTTTTTTTTTTCACAATGATTATTGATCGATTTACATTCCGGTGTCCAATATTTATAATTATCTTTAAAAGCATCATTTATGAATAATTTATTTATAGTAACAAAAACTGAGTTATTTTATATACTATAATAAAGCCACTTTGACCAGATATGAAGAATTAAACCTTATTTACCTTAAATTGTTTTTATTTCCTGCACTACCATCTAACACTTCTCTCACCTATAAATACACCTCTTTTTCGTTCATCAAACTTAAGCTCCCACTTCATCTTCTTCATCTCCTTCTTCTTCTGAAACACTCATGGTGATGGCTTTGTCTAAGAGTTTGGTTCCTTTGGTCCTTTTAATGGTTCTCTCTGTACCAGCTTTCTCACTTCACAGTAAATGGCATCATGCCCCTGCAGTTCACAATAAATGGCATCATCCCCCTGCAGTTCACAGTATATGGCATAATGCCCGTGCAACTTTCTATGGTGACATGCAAGGTGGAGAAACCATGCGTAAGTAAAACTCTTCTCTGCAACTTTATGCATAAAATCACTCTATCATTCTCATTTTCATCATTCATCATGGACTAACTCTGAGTCTGTCTACATTTCTTCTCTCTTTTTTTTTTAAAAAAATTTGATTAGATTTTTTTTCCTCTGTAAACTATTCAGTGTTCATCTATCAATGCTGAGATGGGAGATGAAGAAATGCATTGATTATTATTTAAAATCATTTATTCCTTGATTATGGAGAGTTTTGATAATTAATGCATTATTTGATATGTTACGAGTTATAAAAAGAAGGTAAGAAGAAAACAAGAGTAAAAAAAGGATACAATAATAGTTTTACTTTATCATTTTAACGTTTCCTTAATATTTATTATTAATTTATTGCAATGAAACACATGAATATTAATTAAATATTTATGATATAATTAATTATTATTTATGTCGTCTACGTTTTTATTTTATTTTATTTTATTTCATTAGTAGTTTCGATTAACATTATTAACTCAATTAAACTCTTTTTACCTTGTGATATGCCCCGCCTCTCTTTTTTTAACGGCAGGGTTTCGAATGAAATCTGTTTTCTTTATATATTTTTTTTAAACGTTAACATATATAAGATAATCTTTTTAATTATATTCTTTATTTAATTAATATAGAAAGAAAAAATTATAACGAGACATAAATATATATTAAAACAGGAAAACTAAAACAAGACATGGTAGATAACTTACCTAAAATTATAATAAAAATAGAAAAAGAGGATACAAAAGTTTATCTGCAAATTTTGTCTTTGAATGAGACAAAGAGGTAATTTCAGATTTTTCTCTTTACTATTAATTAGTATTTACAATTTTTGTCGGTACTGCATTGAATTTATATATTAATTATTTTGTTTTTATTATAGAAATATGTCTGTTCTTCCAAACAAGAAATTCCCTTTATAGTAATACATTAAAGGTGGATCCCACAAAATAAAATGACATTGTTAATTAATCTGATTACTGTTTTGAATGGACGATGATATATGCAGAGGGAGCTTGTGGTTATGGTGATCTGTTCCAGCAAGGTTACGGGCTTGAAACCGCAGCCCTAAGCACAGCACTGTTCAACAATGGCCTGAGTTGTGGTGCATGTTTTGAGATCAAGTGTGTGAACGATCCTCAATGGTGCATTCCCAATGCAGGCTCAATCAAAATAACTGCAACAAATTTCTGTCCACCCAATTACTCCCCACCGAATTTCGACCACTGGTGCAACCCTCCACAGAAACACTTCGACTTGTCCATGAAAATGTTCACCACCATTGCCGCATACAGAGCTGGGATCATCCCGGTGAAGTATCGCAGAGTGCCATGCACCAAAACTGGCGGTGTCAGGTTCCAAACTGCAGGGAACCCTTATTGGCTTCTGGTTTTGGTGTACAACGTTGGCAATGCCGGTGATGTTCATGAGGTCAGCATCAAGGGATCTGATGGTGTGTGGAAATCCATGTCTAGGGTTTGGGGACAGAATTGGTTGACCGGAGAAAACTTGGTCGGAAAATGTTTGTCCTTTAAGGTGGGTACCAGTGATGGAAAAGTGGTGGAGTTCGACGAGGTTGCACCTTCTTATTGGCAATTTGGGCAGAGCTACGAAGCCAGCAGAAATTTTTAGGTGTATTGTTCTTGGATTTGGTAACATTGCATTCTGACGTGAGAATTAGGACTGTGATGTTTCCATTGTAAAATTGTACTTTCGTATGTTTCAAAAATAAACTCTTACCAAATGCCTCATTTTTAGAGATGGCATGGCAAGCAAATAAACGTGTATCTTTTGGTATTAATCGAATCCATTTCGGTTTTAACCGATAATTTTCATATTAATTGAGTACGGACATAGATACGAGTAATACTATGATGTTTTTAATTATATATATATATATATATATATATATATTTGTTTAATTTAATATCTATAATTTATTAGGTAAGATAATATATATACTAGTTGCAAAGATATTAAATTCTTATCATAGTGGATTTTATCATATTAATATAGAAGTTTTGATATGTATAATAAATTGGATATAAAACTCAAACCATTAAGGTAATTTATTCAAATATATTAATATTTATTATTATTAATTTTTTACAAATTCTCATTTAATATTTTATATTTGATGTTTCTAGGAGTTAAAAAATTAAAAGAAAAAGACGTTCTTGTGAATGAAAATGAATACGACGATGAAGGTCATTATATTCTAGTAACTACTAAACGCTTTGACTATCATAAAATTTTTATGTCTAATTGTTTAGTATTTATATAGTTATTTGAATTTTCTCTAGTTATAATTTGATACTTTAATTTGAGATTTATACAACTATAATAATTTTCTTAGTATTTCATTGTTTCATGAAGAAAAAAGTATGTTATTCTAATGTTTAATATTTTGGTAGTATCTTGATTTCTTTGGGATGAGATTATTTAATTGATATTTGAAATAGTAAGAAAATGAATATAAGTATGGGTTTACGAGTATACTTGTTTTTCGGTGTGATGAAGATAGGACAAAAATTATTCGTCCACTAAACTTGGAGATGGAGATGAATTTTTATTGCTGAGATAAGGATGTGATCATGAAACCTGCACTACCCTCTTGTCATCCATACTATTTTAATATGTATGTTAATTAGTATTTTAAGTTAAAAATAAAAGAATAGAATAATTAAAATATTTTTATAATTGATTTGAAGTAGTTATAACATTTTTAATAGAAAACAATATAACGAAGGAACCATTAAACTAATAGTTTTTACATTGAGTCAACACTTTGTATTCTTTTATATTATTATGATTTTTGATTAATTTCTTTATTAAATTTTATATATAAAAATATAGTAGAAGTGTATATAAATATTTACAAATAGTAATACTATTCTAACTTACATGAACGCTTATTTTAATAAAATTAATTTTATAAACATGTTTGTATTTATGTATAACAATAAGATATTATAATTAATAATAAATATTTTATATTTCGTTTTTTTTAACTATTGATTTTAAAACATATATTTTCATCATAAATTCATCATAAGAGGAAGAAATTAATAGAATTAATTAAAAAATTAATGAATAATATTAATTTCAAATAAAGTAAATTTATTGTCATTCATTAATTGCAATAGAAAAATTGAGAATTAATAAAAGTAGTTTATTGCTTTTTAATGGTGCTTTAAGATATTTTGTTTTTATTTAATTGAAACTTTTACAATCAACAATAGGATTAATTATTTTTCCTTTGACATTTATATCCGTATTATTAACTAAATTTTTAATTACTTTACGTATACATTTACAGTAAATGTAAACTGTTTTACCGGAATTTTTATATAGTGTTTAACTTTGTCTATTATATCCAATGTGTGACTTTAACTCACATTTGGAATATATATATATATATATATATATATATATATATATATATATATATATATATATATATATATAGGTTATGGTTATAATCATTGAGAAATTGTGGTTCCATATAGTTATATGACATTAGTCTTACACATATAAAAGATAGTTGACACCACTTTAACCTAAAACCTTAAGACAATGATGTTATGAGTATTTATTCTTATATAATGTTTAACTTTGTCTATTTCATCCCATGTGAGACTTTAACTTTGTCTATTCTATCCAATGTGGGACTTTGACTCATACTTGGACTATTCCCAACATGAACAATACTATTTATACTATACTATCTAGATGGGCCTAGACTGTTGAGTCTGAAATATACACGACTATGTCGTTTTAAGTTTTGTTTAATGTACTTACTTGTCCTTAATTGTTGTGAAAAGTTCTTTTGCCTAGGTGGATCTCTACTACAACGTGAAATATTTGTTTGGCCTTTTATCTATGTCAAGATGTCCTCTATCCTTAAGTTGTTGGGACAATCTCGACCCTATATACATACATAAAATTACTTCTATATTGTAATATAAAATAAATAGAATAAAATGGACAATTTTATTAATATTTTTTGAAGTTAAATAATTTATTGCATTTCCTAGTTTATCTAAAATAAAATTAAATTATAATTAAGACTGAACAAAACATAATTTAATTACAATGTGGACAATATATACGCGTCATATGTCCATTTCTTTCTAAAGTTAAAAGTTAAACATAATCAAAGTTCAACTATATACCAATTCCAATTTTATATTATAATTTAGGAATAATATCATATTTAACCTAAAAATAATTCTTGAAATTAGAAAAATACTACTAAACATTAAAAAAAATCATATAAGGAACACATGAAGAAAAAGAAACCGGAAAAACTAAAATAATATATTACAAACTTTATATATATATATATATATATATATATATATGTATGTATATATATATATATTCTCTCTATTTAAAAATAATTGAATTTGTTTAAAAGACATAATTGTTAAAAAGAAAAAATGAGTCATAGTTAAAATATGATTATAAAAACATATCAAATAATTTCCATACTAAAATAAAGAACACACAAATTATTAAGAATATTAAGGAAAAGATAATATATAACTATTCAAATTCTTATATTATAAAAGAATATCAAATAAAATTTAATGTTCTCAAAATAATTTCCATACTAAAATAAAAGAACACACAATTATTAAGTATAATAACTTAAGAACAAGATATTATATAACTATTCAAATTCTTATATTTTAAACATTCATTATCTATATCTATCTATCTATATATATCTATCTATCTATATATATATATATATATATATATATATATATATATATATATATATATATATATATATATATATATATATATATATATATATATATATAATTTTGTACGTGAAACTATAAATACTCGGATATTAGAAATACTCTATTATGAAATCAATATTTCTAAGTAGTATGAAAGAGTGATTTTTTTTTACTTAAAGGAATGGAACAGGAGAAATGAGATATAAGTAAAAAGAATAAGTATATGTTTGATTTTCTTTTTCTCTAGAAACAGCTGTATTTCATCTGTTCTCCTTCTTTAATTTTATGTTTTGATATTTATTAGAATTAAATGTTTAATTATCATTACATTGATGTACTGAATTCTGACAAATTTGTGGAAGCCATCACACCTTCTTGCCCCTATAATACTCCGTTAGTGCATGAAGAGACCCCTCTAGGCACCACACCACCAAAAAAAATTAAAGGATTCAAGTTTCCTAAATTTTTAAATCATATACAGACAAATATAATGTGGAATGAACACTTATAGTTCACCAGGGTAATGGTAATCAGTCACCTTAAATAGTGTTTAAGGTATAATTAATAATTTTTAATTTTATTATCATTATTGAAAAAATTTATATTACATAGAATTTTTTCTTATAAATTTGTTAAAAAAGTTTAAGAAAATATTTTTTCCTGTTTTTTTTTTCTAAAAATATTAATTGACAGGTAATTTCACTAGTGTAATTTGTTGGTTTTACATCGCCTTATAGGCTTCGATTATTGCAGAACCGGAGCCTATAAGGACGCAGTGACATCTTTGCAATTTTTCAAACTTGTTTGTCTCGGGTCAAAAGTCAACCGAAGCCTATAGGCGCTTTTCTACCTCGATCAAAAGGCAAGCGAAGCCTATAAGGCATCAGAGTTCCTCAAAATTTAAAAAATGTCATTGGCAGCAGAGTTTGTGGCCTTGGGTGGAATCAGACCGAGACAGTATGCACTTTAGGCCTCAGTTATTAATTGAACTAAGGCCATATATCTTATTTAGGTCCCCAAATTGTGAATTGCAACACTGTTCCTCTTCATCTCCAAATCAAACATCTACTGTTCGATTCAGAGCCGCCATAGTGTATTGCGCGTTTCGCTCATTGTAGGTGCTTTGTGGCGCGATTAGGGTTTCTATGAGCATCGAGATGATGTTTCAAGGTGCAAGTGATTTCAATGGTAGTTCGCGGTGAGGCTGAACTCGCGATGCAGGCGTTGACACGTTCGTTCTCGCGACGACGATTTCCAATATGCTCGTGTTGTAGAGGTGGTGTGTCGTGACATTTGCGTCTACAATGGAGGTCTGTTGTCGTTCGTGTTCTACTGAAAGTTGGTTGATTCCATGGTGGTTGAATGGACTGGTGCGAGGCTGCGGTGGTCGACAAATCTGTATGTGGCGGCAGCGTAAAGAAGATGGTCGCTAGGGTTCGAAAACTGCATATTGTGCTTTGGCTTCGGTTCGCACACCTGAGGTCAAAAGTCATGTCCTTTTGACCTCGCCCTGATATGCCTCAATTCTAGAACCGGGGCAAAATACCAAAAACAACTGGTGCCAAAAATCCTTACTACACTAGTGTTCCTTCGCGAGTAATTATCTTTTACAAAATTATAAGATTCGTAAGTATTTTCTACAAAATTTGTTGTGAAAAGTGTTTTATACAAAATGTTTTGCAAAAAAATTGGTAGCAATTGCTTACAATTTTTTTATAACAAAATTTGTAAGTATGTTTTACAAAAAAAAATTCAAAACAAAATTTGTAGAAAATATGAGTTTTTTTAGTAGTGTATTATTTGAAATAATTAACTTCAATAATTAAAATAGGATATTATTTAAGGTATAAATAATGATCTTTGATTTTACTACATTTATGTTGAAATCTGAAATAATTAACTCCATTAATTAAAATAATATCTGGAGATAAATTCATATCATAGATTATCTAAAGACAAATATACTATTTTTATCTTTTATTCCTACAATCGTTTTCTAAACACAAAATAAACATCTTAGAATCTATAAGGTCTTGACCAAGAAACAATAAAAAACATCTTTGTGACCCTCGAAGATTGTCCCTCAGTGAAAACTTGAAATGTGAAGGTTTAAAATATGAAAACTTGAAATGTTTGAAAGATACTATTTTTAATTTTTAGAAAAAAAAAAGAATTTTTTTGAAATTTATAGACTTTTTCAAATTCTTCTATAATGAAAATATTGCATTTTTTTATGAAAAAAAATGTCCTCTTTTTTCATATTGCCTTTTGTCATTCTTTCAAATTATTTTTTCTTATTTGTTTTAAATACACCTAAACGATGCATTTATCGAATAAATTTTGATGTGTTTCAAATAAATTATCAATTATAACTATATAACACTTATAAATATTTTTATATTTTAAATAAAATAAAATTATATTAATAATTATCGATGTCAAAATTCATACATATCACAGTTAATTATAAACTTGTTAATGTAAAACTGCATTATTAATTATTTTTTACTTGACACCGGTCAGGAAGCAAGATTTATAGTCCTCTCTATATCATTAGCATGGTTAGACATCATTAAGATCTGGATATTTCTTCCTGCATACCATATTTTCTTCTTGTACCCTATATATGTCTACGAAAATGACATAAATACCCTACATTAACAAATGATTTAAAACCCTAATGTTTCCTCTTGGTTCACGAGGGTCACACCTCCATATAAGTTATAATGTCAGAAACATTTCTTCCACCATTTCTTTGTCTAGACTTAGATCTCTTCCTAGTGTTATTCTCATTCTTAGACATTGTACCCTATTTCTTAAGAATAGAGTTCTCTCTTCCCTACATCAAGATTTGCTTGAAATAGTGATGCATTTTTGGTAATGAGAATAACAACAATGATTATCCTCATATATGATTTATCTGATTACTTTTTCATTACTTATATAGTATGAGTATGTCTATTTCATATATAAATTATTGTCCAAGGAATTTGTCATGTAGAAATTCTCAAACTCCATTCATAGTCATACTACAATCTTTTTTTTCTTCTTAACTTGCTTCAACATTTTATTACATTGAATTTTCTCTAACAACGTTTTTTTTCTTATTATTCTTTTCGATAATGAAAACGTAATTTAGATTCAACTTTTAAAGTATTCGAAAGTTATTAATATTTTAGTGGTTATGATACATCAATATTTTAATTTGAATCATATATTCGTATTCAACATGTACTTATGTTTGATATTTTAGTAATACTTATCAATCAAGTATTTAATCTATAAAATAGTAATATTTTTACGATAACAATTATTTATATTTTTTATGTTAATAATTTTAATATATATGATTTTAATTTGGGTTTACACAATAAAAATCATATATTTATCCTGTTTTAAAAAATATTTGTAAACTTTTTTAACGTACATATATCATATCCTATTATTTTTATATTTTTAAAATAAATATCGGTGTATCAAATACATTTTCTATTATCTTAATTTAATGATAAAACTAGAAAAGAATGTGAAATCAGCTTAAAAAAAACTTTTAAAGTCTTCGAGATGCTTCTTTAACCGTCACACTGAAAAAATCATCCATTCTGGTAAAGTTCTCGACCTTATACTTCAGCGAAGTCATAATTGAGTGCAGTCCATGTTTAACACACTAGTTTTATTTGGAATCCACGTTAAGTTCACTGGATACTAAGATGTCTTTGCAAACACCAAAGTAAAAAAGAAAGAATAAAAAAACACAGAAATTCCTCTCCCTCAAATCGAAAGTTTCTCCAAATTAACAGTAAAATATTTGCATAACAACCCTTGTCACTTAACAACCCACTACACTTAATTGCAAAACTACGTCTACACACAAAGTCTCTATTCATACAAATAGTCATACCTCTCCATGAATCACATCAAGTATCATACAATAGAAACGTAACATTTTCAAACAAGTACAAAACATACAGATAATGATGCAACCTACCATAGAAGACAACACTTCTCCAAACTACTACAGAGAGTGTTCTTCACTTCACCACAGTCAAAGATAACCCAATCTAGGTTGAACCGATAAAATAACATTATCACGTGCTAAAGTAGGGGCTTAATGAAGACATTTATTGATAACAAAGGATTGCGGAGATTTACATTGTCCAAACACTCGAGACATTAACATAAACTTTGCAATACACCCATATAAACTCACAAGTTAACATCAGATCACAATATCCAATTAATTTTGTTGTAACAGTGGGAAATCTCTCTTTTACTTCCAGTCAAGCATGTCCAATAGCCACAAGACTTCTTCCTTAGAATTTGCCACATCACAGAAATCCATCTGGATCCCAAATACATCCATAAGATCTTCTTTTTTATCTTCCATGAATAGCAAAGATATCCACGCACGGATGCCAGTCAAAAATGGGTAGTCAGGGGCTATGTCTAGGTAATCAAAAGCCAACGCTCTATATGATGAGCGATCAATGTAATCAAACATGGATTTATTTATTATGCGAGCAAACTTATTTGAATCCTTCTTCCCAACCATGACAGAGACACTAACATTCTGATTTTGTCCACAAGGGATAGTAAACCTGGGTTCCACAGGAAAAGTCATCTTGTATTCCGAACCTTCCAGGTGATATTTGAGCATTTCACAAACCCCAGATGCAGGAATTTTAAAACCTGCTTGAAGTACAGAACCAGGCACCACTTCTGAGAAGAGTAATATGTTTTCAGCCCAAATGTCAATGAAAAAATCCAAATCATCAAATGAGATTCTTGGAGGGAGAAGAATTCTACGATGCTGACGTTTATAAAAGGTTCTGTACAAGTTGTAGTAGGTTAAAGTTGAAGGATTAGGTCGCTTGCAGATTGAAGGCCATCTCTTGGCACACAGACATTTCCAAAAGAAATCATCTCCAGCTATGTCTTTCCACAGCTTACAAACAGCCATGCAAGAAGCAAGATCAACGCCCTCCAGGAAAGGGAAAACAACCTTCAGAACTTCTTCAGATGCCATTGTTGATCATATACTGCAATAAAAAAATCAAAACGTAAATACCACTAGGATTCCAAGAAAATGGAAGTGCTGATATGAGGAATAAATTATCCAAGGCCTTTCAAGAGCAAGACTCAACATAAACACTTTACTAAGAAAACATAATTCCCACATCAAATAAAACACGTAATAATTAATGATTGACAGCACATTGAAATGCATAAAAAATTCATGTTGTTTTCCAAATAGAGTTACTATAAACAGAGAAAATTATCCATTTGATAAATTCAGAAAACTTTGAAAAGAAAAATACAGTGGCGCGAGGACCAAACCTCCACCAAAACAGTGATGTATACGCATAGTTGATACAATTCTTTCTTAATGCAATTTAAGTTGAAAATTTTGAATTTTAAGCATGCTCCATTTCATCACACTGCACCACAAGCATACTAAATATCATTCAATCAATCCATAAAAGAATACCCTCTTTCTTTCAAAATTCCAAAGGAAGAGTCTGCCATATTAGAAAGAAGAAATTATGAACTGTTTGAAGTGAATGCTGGTTCATCTAATCTACAGGGTAAGTCCCCGACTTAAAGACAAACAATGTGACGGTTTTTAAAACATTGAATATAATGAGGCAAATTGTAGGATTTTAAAACTAACTCAACAGTTTTTGACAATCTCATTTCGCCATATTGATGAAAAATCTGTATACTGGATAATTTAAGGACTCAAATAGCATTACTTCCTATCACCATAAAAGAAAAGGAAAATAAAAAGAATTGGATGCTTACTATATAAAGGTTCATGTTTTGGCTATCCCCATCCTCACAAACTTCACGTTAATGAAAGAATAAAATGAACAAGGAAATAGATACAGAATTTTTAGCTTAAGCATACAAGAGGACAAACAATAATTACACTGCTCTTGCAACATCCATCATAAAAGTCTAATAAATGACAGCTATTTAATCCTCGAAAAATAATCTGCAACCAATAATCAATGTGAAGTAAATTTAGATTAAAATTCTAAATTGATCATACAGGCAAAAAGTTTCTAAGGACTTCATTAGTCTGCAGATTTTTACAACCAAATTTGTATCTCAAAGAACTAAAACATCACATTCGTTGTCGTGAAAAACTAAAGTCAGAGAATAAAAGGATGAGTTTGGTTACTATTTCATATCTTTGAGAGACTAGCTTGTTGAACAATACAGTTAAAGGAGTAAAATGGCAACAAGTAGCATTTGAACCATCAATTTACACAGAATCTATTTTCCGCCATTTCGTATTTGGTAATGTAGCAAAGTTTACTTTCGTTGCTGATGTTTCACCTTAACACTTTAAGGATAATCAGCAGATCACACCACTAGAAACCCTAAAACTCAAATCCATCAACATACAACAACAATAACCATGCCTCAATATCTTAGTTTTACAAGAACCAAAGAAAGATAAAGCCTTTTACACTCCATATCAACAACTTCAACCAACACCATCAGTAACAAGAAATGGGCCGGGGCGGGGGGGAAGGTGCATGAACATCATGACATGATTCATGATCACGACAATGTTGCGAAAGAGAAAGACACAGAAAAAACCCAAACTGAACTAACATAAATGTGAAGAGCCCCGAATTTGTTAAGAGTGATGAAACGAAATTACTGTGCAGGAAGAAGGGAGACAATGAAGCTAAGGACAAAACTACATGAGTAGAAGTGACCAAACAGGTTGGGACATGCCTTAGTAACAAATGGAACGTGGGGAACTACTTATTTATTTTGGTTCATTCGTCATACACCAAAAAAATGAAATAAAGTTGCAATAACATCGTTTAACACCGAACATATGAAAAATAAAATAAAATAGTTGAAATTGACAAATTCGAAATAACAGTACCCTAGCACTCTACAAAGCATGCCTCCAGCGATGAGATGATGAGCTAGAAGGAAAAATGAAGAACAACCGATTGATAAAGGAAACTATTAGAATAATGCAAAATCATGCAAACGATGATGAAAAACCTAAAAATTGAACATGAAATACAGAAGCATGACACCAAGAAGAGGGAGTTGCCTGCGTCAGTTTAGAGGGATAGTGGCGCGTGACGCACCGCGAAGGAGGAGTGGTGAGGGAAGTAGATCTGATCCCGGAAGGGTAGAAGGAAGGGAAGGAAAGAGAAGAGAGGGTGGGAGGAGTGGAAAGCGAGAGCTTAGAAGAAAAAAATAAAAAACTTGGGAAAGTGTGAAAATGATAGAGGCGATGGCCCAAACCCTCCTGATCCATTCAAACTGGGCTTCACCCAAAAATTGATACGGGCTTCTTCCTGCACTCCAAATCATTTCTCCTCTACCTTCAAAACTTCTTTTATTTCTAATTTTGCCTAAAGTTAAAGTTAAATGAATGAAGAAAGAGAAAAAACAGTAAAAGAATCCGTTTCACAATTTCCAGACACGGATTTTGAGATCCAATTCGGTATTCATTTTGTGTTTTTTTTAATATTCTATTTTATTTTATTTCAGTTTTAATATTTATTTTCTTGACTTCATGGTTAAGAGAGTGATATATATATATATATATATATATTATTTTTTAATTTAAAGTTGAACTTATTTTAAATTTTTATTTAATTTATTTTTTAATTAATTATATAAAAGAAAAATTGTAAAACAAATTAAATTAAAAATTATTTAAGCTGTAAATTAAAAAATTATTCATTGTATTATAACTATTTTTAATTTATTTAAAGTATATATTTTTTAAATTTTAAAAACAAAATTCGTGATTCGTTTCAGAAAAGTATGAACTGGATCTCGAAATCCGTTTCATAAAATAACATGAAAATTTATGAAACGAATTTTGAAATCCGTTTCATAATTTTTTGAAACTAATTACGAATTCCATTTCTGGAAAAAAGTTTAAAATTTGTGAAATGGAATTCGTGATCCCTTTCAGAACAATATGAAACGGATCCCAAAAGCCGTTTCATAAAAAAAAAATGGAAACTTCTGAAATGAATTTCGAGATTGGTTTCATACTTTTCTGAAACGGATCACGAATTCTGTTTCTAAACAAAAAAAAAACAAACGAATTTTGAAATTCATTTCGCTTTTTCTTGAAACGGATTTTGAAATTCATTTCGCTTTTTCTTGAAATTTGTTTCACATAACAAAAAAAAAATACAAAACTAATATTAACACTCAAAAAGCACATAGGACTTGAAGAAGAAATGGGAGAGAGAAAGAAGCTGTGAAAATAATTGGGGGTGCAGCTCAGACAAAATACGTTGTCGCAGTAAATGATATTTACTCTTCCACTCCTTTTCGCCCATTGTCAAATATAAATTAATTAAGGATAAAATGGTAAATTTGGGATAGTGAAGAATGCAAGTGAGGTGCTTCTTCCCGCACCTCCCTGTTTTTCTTCCTATACCCCCATAAAAGTAGTACTTTCCAAACTATCAATTGATAAAAATAATAGAAACCGTGTCTTCTCCAACGTGTCCCTAAACAGAGCGTGTCTGACCCTACAGAGCATGCTTGACGCAGTGTGTGTACGTCGTTCATGTGAGGCACCATTATTATGACGTGTCGGAGCTTCCTAATTTTTCAGAGAAAACACGACCGAACTAAACTCATATCATGGTTTTGAAATGGAGTGTAAAATTTGCAGCGATTTAAATAATTAACAAAATTTATTTTATTTTTTAACGGTTTAGTAACATACTACTAATAAAAATTATATTTTTGTAGTGTAATATTGTTATATTTTTGTAATATTTTAGATCTTATTTAAAACTTTTATATATTTATTTATTAGATGAAATTATTACTTTATTTTTGGAAAACACGTAATTGAATTTAAAATTAATTTATAAAAAAATTATTCTTTATTAAAAATTATGAATCTAAAAATTAAATTTAAATTATTTTTAAAAAAATGAATTTAGATTTAAAACTTTGACAAAAATATTTTGATTTAGATTTAAAACTTAATCTAAATATTCAAATTTGGATTTATATTTAATTCAACTATCTGGATTTGATTTATGAAATCCAAATTAGATTTTTGAAAATATTTTTACCGTTTTTAAAGTTTTTTAAAATACAATTCTTGTGGCGTTGATCCTTAAATTTATTAAATATTGGTTCATGATCACTGGCGGACCTATGTGGTGACAGGGAGGAGCCGTGGCTCCCCCATTTTTTATTTTTTTTTTGATTTTTTTGATTTTTTTTATATATTTTTTAAATTATATTTATATATTATTTATATTAAGTTTATATTATGAAAAATTATAATAAAAGATAAAATAAAAAAATTTAATGGAGACA
>Ga0209589_1006138_pt1 | contig 20046 bp, 23 predicted proteins | sample CowpeawhiteBW_FD_187525 | JGI IMG/M metagenome (GOLD analysis project Ga0209589, IMG submission 187525) | Root nodule microbial communities of legume samples collected from California USA - Cow pea white BW (SPAdes) (version 2) | ecosystem: Host-associated > Plants > Roots > Nodule | place: USA... | reverse complement strand
GATTCAACTAAGTCAACTTTGGGAATCAAAAATAACAAACATAAATGAAAGGGATGAAGGATTAGTGAACTTCCTTTCTAAACATGCTTAGTCTTCTTAAGCATGTGCCTCCATCCTTGGTTGGGGTCAATCCTTCATCACTAATATAATTAATTAAAGATATATGATAAATTATCATCAATTAGTATTTGTATTAATTTTTCAAATCAACCCTTTGCAATCTTCTTAAATTATCTTCTAAATAATTTAATATTTTCAAGATATATTTGTTTGTGGTGGAACTAAAAATATTCAAGAAGATCTTGTAATATTTTATGATATAATTAAATAAGATAATTATTTAAAAATATCTAAGATATATTTTTCCCAAATTATCTTCTATCATAAAGATAAAGACAACCGCAAGGTCCAATTTTTTGTTGCTCTCTTCTTGACTTAGCCAAACTTCTTCACTTTTTCAAGCTTTTCTTGCCGTCTTCATGGAATGCTTGGCTTGGATTTTTGTGATTTTGATAATTTCCTATTCTTGGATTTATCTTTAAGGCGTCATGAAGTTTTAAGCAATTTATTTCCACACCTCCATGAGCTCAACTTAGCTACAGCTACACTAACACACCTTAAAATATCCAAAGAAAATTTATTAAACTAAAAAGCTATTTTTAACATGTTTTTGTATCTCATGCTCAATAAACTCCATTATAGGAAATTCCAATTAAATCAATCTTTAAGCACATAAATTCAATTAAATACCCAGAATTAAACATTAAATGAGGGCAAAAATATGCACTCATCATAACCACACACTTATCATTTTGCACTCCTGGGAAAAATTGAGCAATTTCAAAACTTGTTCTGAGGTATTTTATTTCACATCAACAGTGGATCAAAGGAATGAACCTTACTTGAGAAAAATCAATATTGTAGAAATCAAATTACCACGCATAAACAAACGAAAAGATTCTATTTTTCACACATGAGTTAATCTTTTGAATTCACAAGACATTCAATTATGAAAGAAAGCACTCAAGTTAAATGTGTATTTTCTCACCAAAATTCGCTCAAGTGTTTGGCTTGTGTTTTCACTCAAAATACTCATGCAAGTAAACACACATAATACTTAACAAGACTCTGATATTCACAAACTTTCAAAAAACATGCATTCAAAGATCATGAGGATTTTTTACAAGTTATAATGGGGCCAAGGCAAAGGTAGGGAAAATTTTAGGATTTTTGGGTTTTTGAAATAGTAATGTAGGAAGAATAATGGAGCATAACTTCAAAACAATTCTTTTTCGTTTATTGCTTGTTTCTCTCTCTTTTTTTAGAAAGCAATCATTTTTTTCATTTCAACACTTTTTCATCAACAATTTTTCCTTTTGCCATTTTTATTAATTTGTGGGTGAGGTACTCACCCACACACTTTATTCCTCAACCAATGCTATCATAATCCACTAGCTCCTTTCTTCCTTCCTAAGATAAGGAAAAACATGGTCTTTTTCTTTTTAAGGGTTTACAATGAGCTTAAAACAAGAAAAAAGAGGTTTAAAGCTTAAAGGGACTACCAATGGATTAATATCAAGGTGGGCTTATTTGGCCAAGTAGCTAAAAACAAGAAATGCCTCAGTCATATCAAATCATGCATATTCACCTAAGTTGCAAAACAAAAGAATCCAGCTAAACATTTGAGTGTGAACAAACATGAGCAAGTCACTCAAGAAAAAACATGAATGGAACATGGCGGTCCATCCTTTGCATTAAGGTCAAGACTCATAATGTCAAATTCTTTCACAAAAGATTTAATCAAGAAATTCTCAAATCAACTCAATTAGCAAATCATAGAAACAATCCACTCATATCAACATGACTTTTATTTTTCCAAAATTATGATCATCCCAATTACTAAATCAAATCCTAAAAACCCAATGTCAATATGTTTTATTGAAAACAGGGAAATATTTTTGGTTGATTTCTTAAGAGACATATTGTTTCAAAGTCCCACTTAGTAAAAAGTTAATACTTTCACAATTTTCTCAAAAAGAAAACACAATTTTTTTATGAAAACAAAAACAAAAATTGAAAAACAAAAAAGAAAAAAAAAATCCTACCTACAATTTGTCTCCCCCTCACTTGATGGACTTATTTTGGGGAGGAAACGAAAAAATTTGTCACTTCTGGCACAATCTGGCCATATTTCAAAATTTATTTTCTTTAATTTTACAAAGTACAAATCAACTTTTATCATTTTTTTAATTTTTACCTTTTGAATTTTATGAAAACTAAAAACAAAAAAACATATTTTTGAAATTTTTTTATATTTTTATTAAAATTAGAAACAAAAAACAAATATGCATGCAATTTAACTTTTTTATCAACAATGATTTCAAAAGACTTTGAATCTAAGTTTTTTACCTATTGCAACAACCTTTCTTCTTTTTCTGTAGCCATGTCAAAAAAGATAACCACTGAAAACTTATTTACATCATTCACATCAACGAACTTGATGTGTGGAGTGTGTGGCTTCAACTCATCTTGAGCATCATCAGGTGCATTCGGATGGTTAAGCGGATCATCAGTAATCCTCATAATCTCATTTTTCGAGCAAAAATTTTCACTTGGTCTTGTTGACTCTACTACTTCATCATAAACCAAGTCAGTTGCAATAGTAGATGTTTCAGCTGCATCTTCGAATACTATTAGCTCTTCAACTGCACTTAGTTCCTCCATTGTATTGTTCTCACAACTTTGCTCTTGAAAATGATCATTTGTACTCATATCCTCATCAATGGGTACAACTTTATATTCACATTGAGCATTGTCAACATATCAATCAGTAGATATGTTTGTGTGAGAATCTTTAATTTCTTCATCAACTTCAGCAACATCCTTAATATGTCCATCAGTAGACATATTACTATGAAAAATCATTATATCCATTAGTAGATATATCAATGTGATATGATTCCGCTATTAGTTTTTCAGACTGATTTTGCAAGCTTTGTGTGGCGGCATTCATCATCTCTTTCTGATCTGTCTGATTCATCTTCATCATTTCAGTCATCATATTCATCATATCTTCCAAAGTGACCTTTCTAACTGTATCATTCATTAGCTGACTCAAATCTTCAGACATTTGTTCAGCTCTAATGGCCAACTTCAAAAGCATATCTTTGATTTCACAACGAAGTTCGTTAACATCTGGATTTTCAGGAAATCTCTGATAGGGTTGAGGGGTGGTATTAACAGTTACAAGTAATTCTATGAAGTTATTCTTACTTGCATCCCTCAACATATCAAACAATATTTACTTATTTTCGTACCACTCTTGCTCAATATTTCTGCATCTTTGATCAACTCGCAACCTTTCATCCATGCACTCTAATTTCTCTATAACTTCACCCATTAATATCATAACTTCCCTGTAAGATGGTCCATTGGTTGCTTCAACTTGCTGTGGTGGTACATATTGTTGTTGAAAACTATTTGGAACATATGGTTGCTGAGGTGGACACCAGAATATGGTTGTTGCTCAAATCCCAAAACAGATGATCTAGGATATAGATCATTAAATTATCGTAAAGTTAACCCACTTATATCAGGTGCAGAAGTAGGTGTGACAATTTGTTGCTGAAAATCACGTGGTTCCTGTGGATAGCAATTGTAATCCATTTGAAAACTCCGTTGTTGATTACTTTCGTATGAAAAATATTTTGCATTTTTGAAAGAGGTTTTCTAAAAAGAAATAAGTTGAAAGCTTCTTGAGTAGACTTCCAGGGAAGAGAGGTGCGTCTCAATGGACAACTTAAGTACCTTATCTTTCCTTAGCCAAAGTGTTCCCCAACTAGTTTCACAAATTTCCCAACAAAATTCCTAAAACAAAAATTATGCTTAAAAAAATAACTATATAAAACAAAATAAAATAACTAAAGAAAATAAAAAAAACAATGTTAGAACAAAAATTGAGAAAAAAGGTTAGTGATAAAAGAGAAAATAAAAAATAAATAAAAAAGAAATAAAAAATAAAATGAAAAGATTAAAAATAAAAATAAGAACTAAAATGATAAAAATTCTAACAGTGTTCCCCGGTAACGACGCCAAATTTGATAACGCTGTCGTTGACGCGATCAAATTAATACTACTAAACTATTGCAACTTCAGTATTGCTAAGATAATAGTCAAGAAAATAGAAAGGGTAAAGTAACTCAAAGTCGTCTCCCAACGAACACGGAATTGATTTTTAATCTATACAAAACGGTTAGTTAAATAAAATAATAAAAATATGAAAGGATTAAGATAAACAAAGAAAAAATAAAAAGAAATAAAAACAATATTAAAGAAAATAGATTGATTCCATTGCTTTTTCAAAATAGATTCATCATTGGACTGGGGTTTTCTGTTGCTAAAATCTCTCAAATATCTTTTAAAATAAAGATAAAGATAAATATTTCAAAATATTTGCAGAGATATAGACTATTTGATAAATATAATTGGTTGATAATATCAATATCTAATATAATTTAATTATTTAATTAATTACAGATATATGATAAATTATCACCAATTAGTATTTGTATTAATTTTCCAAATCAACCCTTTGCAATCTTCTTAAATTATCTTCTAAATAATTTAATATCTTTAAGATATATTGGTTTGTGGTGGAACTAAAAATATTCAAGAAGATCTTGTCATATCTAAAAAGATTTGGTAGTTATTATCTTTTAATATTTTGATATAATTAAATAAGATAATTATTTAAAAATATCTAAGATATATTTTTCCCAAATTATCTTCTATCATAAAGATAAAGAAAACCGCAAGGTCCAATTTTTTGTTGCTCTCTTCTTGGCTTAGCCAAACTTCTTCACTTTTTCAAGTTTTTCTTGCCGTCTTCATGGAATGCTTGGCTTGGATTTTTGTGATTTTGATAATTTCTTATTCTTGGATTTATTTTTAAGGTGTCATGAAGTTTTAGGCAATTTATTTCCACACCTCCATGAGCTTAACTTAGGTACAGCTGCACTAACAAACCTCAAAATATCTAAAGAACATTTATGCAACTAAAAAGCTATTTTTAACATGTTTTTGTATCTCATGCTCAATAAACTCAATTATAGGAAATCCCAATTAAATCAATCTTTAAGCACACAAATTCAATTAAATATCCATAATTAAACATTAAATGAGGGCAAAAATATGCACTCATCAACTCCCCTAATAGGTCACACAAAACTTACTTCCACACCCTTAATATGACTATTTTCACCCCTCTTTCCACTCATAAATAAGAGGCACCTAGATGTTGCCATGTGGCAATTCTCCACTTATTAAACTGACCAATAAGAGAATGACACATGATAGTATCTAAGCACTCAAAATTCTACCCAACCAGATGATGACATGGCATCATCATCTTAAACATTCATCTCTCCCATTAGAAACCCTAGCCTTCATCTTCAAGTTGTCACCACTACGCACCACCGAGAGCCACCATTGCAACTGTGTTCCACCTGCAACATCTCGTCCGAGCAAACCAGCATTGGTGACATTCAAGCAGCGCAACTCAGGAATCATGACAACCACCATTCGAAGCTCGTGTTCCTGCATCAGTTCGCACAGCCAATTCGCAACTATACCTACACCACGAACATAACTCATTCATCGGAGGTAGCCACGCATCTACATTGCACCGAAAATGACGCCATCGTCACGCCTCTACAGTAACGCACTCAGCCACTACGTCGCATGTCGTCGGGCACCACTTGATCTACACCTTCAACCATAATCTTTTATAGAGGCAGCAAACTCTAATTTTGGAGAGAGAATGAAAGGGCTGCCATGTGGCATCTCCTCATTCGACTGCCAAATGATCAAATTTGGTCAAACATTGCAAATTCTGGTCAAAGCTGGTCAAATTGTCAAACAAGTATCATTTTAGTTCTTTTTTTTCTTATGATTTTAGTTTTTGCTAATCACTAATATTTTTTTTTCTTTAGTTATTTTTTTTTCTTTTTTCTTTTTTTTTTAAGCATAATTTTTGTTTGAGGAATTTTGTTGTGAAATTTGTGAAACTAGTTACGAAACACTTTGGCTAATGAAAGATAAGGTACTTAAGTTGTCCATTGAGATGCGCCTCTCTTTCTTGGAAGTCTACTCAAGAAGCTTTCAACTTATTTCTTTTCTGAAAACCTTCTTTCAAAAATGCAAAGGTTGGTTTTGGAAAATTTGTTGAGTAGTTCGAAATAATGGTTGAAGGTGGAAAAGCATGTTTAGGAAGAACAAAGACAAAAGAATTAATGGAAGATGAGGTAGAGTGTAAAGATGGAATCACTCCCTTTGGAAGCTTGATATTGAGGTCTATGCAAGGATGTTGTATCTCTACTACCCTAAACAATAGTTCCTTTGCTTCTTTCCTCTTAATCTCTTCCTCTTTTCTTTTTAATTCTTCGTCTTGTCTTACTCTCTCTTTTTTTTTCATAATTGTTTCTCTCTTTTTCTTCCTTCTGTTTGCTTAGCTTCGCCTCTATTTGTCGTTCCTCTTCTTCTCTTAGTTCTTTCTCAAATTTTCTGCTTTCCTCTTGCTCTCTTTGTTTTTGGGATGCTCTTTCTCCTTTCTCCACAAGAGTATGTCACGTTGCTTTTTATATTTAATTGTATGATGAAAGAACTGTGGTTCATTGTCAATGAAAGTTAGACCTCTCTCTAAGATTTCTCTTAACTCAAGCTTGAGTGCTTGATTTCTCTCGAAATTAGTTGGAATAAATTGTCACCTCATGCATGCCCTCAATTCCTCCCAAATTCTAATGGCATATTTTCTACCAATCTGAACATGATACGCCTTGAACGCCACTACTCAGATGCATGTTTGTAAGACCCGGGAAAATTAAGTAAGTAAATAAATATTTATTTAATAAATGTGAGGGAAGAAATCTATAAAGTAATTAATGCGAAGAATTATGACAAATGAGCAATGGTAGCTCAAGTGCTTAGACACGCTTGGTGCATTTGAGGGGGATTTGGGTTCAAGTCTTGCGTATGTCATTAATGTGATGTTTTAATTATTTAATTTATTGTGGGAGCAGGGTGGATGCGAGTGGTGAAATAGATCTTTTTACGCTTGGATTATGGTATTTTTGTGTGGCTGCCTAAAAGGGTTTTCCAGAACACCAAAGGGAAGTGTTTAAGGGGAGAAAGTGCACTCAAGTACGTTAGGAGCATAAATGGAGCGGGAAATCCATGTTAAGGGAGCTACCATTTCCTATTTTAATGATATTATATGCAATTGTGTTATATAATGATACATGAAAGCATTGTTGTATGTGGTTTTAGAGAGAGTATACGTGTGCTTGTGGTTTCCATCGTAGTGAGTTATCTTTGTAAACCCATCACTACTATGATTATTATGACTGTTCAAGCAATACACTACGACACGACTCGACTCATCCGGATACATATAACTTGGTCGAATTCAGCGGACGCTTGCACTTGTGATGGATACCTCTGCTCACCCCCGAGCTGTGTGTTACAAGTGTTTCCATGAATCAATTTCCCTCACCACAAGGTTAGCCCTTAATGAATTTCAGGCCTCCTGCTACTCTCACCACAGGAGTCAGTCCGCTTTAAGTGAGACTAACTGACCCCTTAGAGTGTCAGGATGCAATCCTTACCTTGAATCCTTACCTAGTTATACAGATGGGGCACCACCATGGGCACCCACTAACAGGGGCCATGGAATTACGTCCCGACCACTAAAGCGCAACCCTGAAAGTCTCACCTAGGGACCCCAAGGAATTATGCACTGACACATACCAAAATATGATCACAGTCAAAAAGTATTCACGATGCAAGGATATAACCAGTATGTCAACCTTTAAAGCCAATCTTTTCACGTTCCAGATCCAACTCATCACAATCCATCCATGCACATGGGCCCAACTCATCTCATTATCATGCCACTTTAATAGTACCCATCTCATTTAGTTCACATGCCAATTTTCATACCAAACCCATCATCTACAATTCATTATTCATGCCAAGCATACATAATATTCCATTATATACATGTTTCTCATCATAACATTCATACTCAAACCAATATCAATCATCCAAGAATAAACAAGCACCCAAACAGCGTACTGCCTCGCCTAACCCCTCACTCAAATTGAACGGTCTCGCTTAAGCGAGACGAGCTCGCTCAAACGAGCCCCTTTCGCCTAGGCGAGGGCTCGAAAAAGCATCCAGAAACCAACGCGGGATCTCGCTTAGGCGTGACCCCTCTTGCTTGGGCGAGATGTTCGCTCGCTCAAAAATTTGAGCAGGTCGCCTGGGCGACCTTTCGCGCAAACTGGTTTGGGCGAATCCCTATTTGTCTCGCCTAGGCGAGACTGGCTTGCTTGGGCGAGATTAACAGGTCTCACCACTGTTTCACCTACAACAACTATGTATTTCAAACCAACCAATCATGCAAGGTATTCTCACGCATCAAAACGAAGAATTAAACCATACAATCAACAACCAACTCAAGAACAGGCCAAAACAACTCAAAACTGGAAACCCTAACTTCCCGTACCTGGAAAAAGGGCTAACAGAACTTCGACACGGGACCTCGGAGCACAGCAGCTCGAGTGACAGACTTGCAGAACTGGAGGAACAACGAAACAGGTGAAAAATGGGATTAGTTCGAACTCTAAATAGTGAAATACGAAGAACAACTTTAGGAAGTAAATACAGTAGGTTTAGAATCACTTACGTGGAGTAGAAATCACTACTTGAGCTTTTTGGGCGGACTGGTTCGAGGCGGGAAACAAACCCTAGCAGAGCTCTAGTGGTACAGTGGAGAGGAAGACGGCTGCGAATCTAAGATTGAAAGAAAGTGTGAGCGTTAGGGCAGCCTGGGTTCAGCTTTAACCTTTGGGCCAGCTCTTAGGCCCATCAGATTTAGGGCAACCCTTTATGTAAGGCAGAAAAAAAAGGAACAGAGCCTTACAGTTTCATTTTATTTTATTATTATTTTTATTTTTAAAATTTTGTTTTATTATTCTTGTTATTATTATAATAATTATTATTATTTATATTATTATTATTATTATTTATATTTTTATTATTTTTATTTTCATTTTCATTATTATTATTATTATTATTATTATTATTATTTTATTATTATTGTTTTATCTTATTAGTATTACCGTTTAGTTATTATGGTTTCATTTTATTTTATTATTTTTAAAATTTTTAAAATTTTGTTTTATTATTATTATTATTATAATAATAATAATAATTATTATTATTGTTAAAACAGATCTGTCTAATAATCTTAACCAAGAAGGGGATCTGAACTAGTTATTACAAGAACTTGATCTACCAATCAAGAACTCCCCTTAGGAGCAATGCATCCATGCAATTGCACCTAGGCCTACACTTCACACAATGAAACAACTATAATCAGAAATACAATAAAAAAGAATCAAGAAACGAATACACCTATTATTGTGCAGATTTATCAATTTGCTCCTAGATTCAAGCTAGACCCATCAAGGTAGAATCAACCATCAATCTTCTTGAATCTTCACTTATCTTCAAGAATGCTTAAGAACTCTGTGAATCTCAGAAGGCTGTTTCTCAGGACCTTTTTCAATGATTATAACTTTTTTCCCAACTGAAACAGATTTCAGAAAACCACTTTTATACAGAGTTCTCTGCTGTCATTAATGGATTAGGAATTTACGTAATCGATTATCGTGAGTGTATTTTCACTACCTTAGTGCAATACTCACAGCTAATCCATTAGTTAAACAGCTAATCAATTCATGTGAGTTGAAGTAGCTCTCCATTTCAACAATTATTTATATGATTATTTTTATTACGATATTTATTATTATTATTTTCACTTTATTTTCTTTTATAATTAATTTTATTATTATATTTTACTGTTATTTTATTCGTATTGTTATTATTATCATTGTTTTATTTTATTTGTGATTTTATTATCATTAGTATTGTTTTATTATTATTATTATTATTATTATTATTATTATTATTTTATCACTATTTTATCTTATTATTTTGTCTTGTTAGTTTTATTGTTTTATTATTATTGTTTCATTTTATTTTATTATTATTTTCATTATTATTATTTTTATATTTATTGTTTCATTTTATTATTATTATTATTATTACTATTTTATTTTCTGTGCGATATTTTGGGGCAATGATTATGTGTGCTTCCTGGTTTGTATATTGTTTGGTTGTCTAGGATTGCGTGTTGGGTATAACACTTTGTTTTGATGGTTTTATGTGAATTTATTGTGATTCTCCGGGATGTATGAAAGTAATGATATAGTTGTGTTTTATATATGACCAAGTGTTTTGCCAGGTGATCTAGAACTAGTTTTCGCTAGGCGATGCGAACAAGGCACCAGGCGGTTCCAAGAGCTAAATTGAACTGCGAGGAGGATTCTACACAACTTTGGATTAAGGTTTTGATGTGATGCTTTGCTAGGAGCCCAATTACGAGTGCAACTTGTATTGGGGTAACATGTGGCCATTCGAGGTTGTAGCTTGGTGGTTTTGGAAGTCCAGTGGAGTGTGCGAGATCATGGGTCGTACGGATGGGTTCCAGAAGATGGCCCTTCTTGGTGTTATCTGACGAGTTTTGTAGTCTTGGGACAAATACAGACTATGGTTTGTATTGGGGAACTCCACTTGGTGTTATGTGTAAGACCCGTGGAATTTAATTAATTAAATAATTAATTAATTAATAAATGCAGGTAGTGGAAGTCTTTATGGCATTAAATTCTAAATTGTATGACGTGGAAAAGTGCTAGCTCAAATGGTTGAGAGTACTTTATTGTGTGAAAGGACTTGGGTTCGAGTCCTATGTATGGCATTTATGTGTTATTTATTTGTTATTAGTTTTTTTATATGTGATCATGTTGTGGGATGATATAATCATTGAATTATATTAACTAGCAAGAAACATGAATTGGTTTGATGGTTTAGCATTGACTTGGCATTGGCATAGTTGAGGGTTCAAGTCTTGGAGAACTTAAATTAAACTTTATTTTTGATAATTTTAGTTTTGGGTTTGAATATGAAGAGTTGAAGAAAATCCTAGATGAGTGGGAAGCCTAAAAGTGGCTGAAAAACAGACCATAAAGGACCATTGAATGGTAATTAACATTACCATTAAACCTATTTTCATTTTTGGTAATTAATCAAGCATTAAGGACACCAATAAAAGGCTAAATGAGAGAGAGAGGAAGGTTTTTGAGTTTGCACATTTGAGGGTATTGAGAGCGGCACGAAATCAGAGAGAAATAGTGGTTAGGGAGTGGAATTGAGGGGCTGACCAGTGGAAGAACTTAGAGGAACTGTTGGAAATCAAGGAAAGGACTCAAGCACTATATTTTAAGCAAAGGAGTTTCAGGTTAGGGGAGTTGAACCCATTTAATTTAAAAGTATCTCTAATCTGTATGAAAGCATGTGTCATTGGATTGTATATAAACTGTTAAAGTTATAAAATCTGAGTTTCTGGAAAAATTTCCAGAAACTGCCTGGCGGGTTATACATAGCCGCCAAGCGACCCATCATTTCTAGGGAGTTTTGGGGTTCCAGAGGTAAAATTTCCTAGCGGCACATCCCTGGCCGCCAGGCGACACATGAATGAATTACCCATTTTTTGATATATCTATGAAGCGCCTGGCAGTGGGGATTGTGCCGCCAGGCGATACGTGCCATGATAGCTCGATTTTGGTGTTTTCTGGGTCCTTGTGTAACATCCCGTTAGGATATTACGAATTTAATAAAAATAGAAATAAAGAATTAATTACACAATAATTAATAATGCCTCATTTCCCAAAACACATGGAAATTTAAAACTGTTAACATTGTATAATAGAACATCGTCTCATAGCTCATAAAGTGAAATAATGTTCCAGAGTCTCTCAAAAGTTTACATATCATTTAAAAATCCAAAACTAATAAACATAGTAATAAAAATCCCATGATTATCCCCTCTCTGCAGCTAAGCCTCACCAGCTCCACTTGCATCATCACCTGCTCACGTGTACCGCGTACACAATCATTGCCAAACAAAAGCAGATAGGGTGAGCTAACAAATGAAATACATAAAAATGTACCAAACACACATATACATGTATAATAGATAAAACATTTTATCAATAACACAACTCTTCCTATATACTGCATGGCCACAACCATATATAATATCCTTTCCTTTCCCACAACGCTTGCTCCATTCCCATCTCATGGCCACTACCATGTACATCGATACACCTCGTGGAAGACTCGTTACCTTCCCTCACTGAGGAGGGCAATCCATAAGGACCCATCCGTACTGGCCACAACCAGCACACTCACACCGGCACACTCGCCAACCCGAGCCACAACTCAAGGTCCCTCGTGTTCATCCGCTATCCCGAGCCACAACTCAAGGATAGTCATTCCGAGCCACAACCCATAGAATGCCACCTGCTTAACCCCTATCCCGAGCCACAACTCAAGGATACGTTCTGGGCCACAACCCATGGAACACCAGCAAGCCCACCAAGAAGATATTTTAAAAGCCATGTAGAACACCTCTCGCAAGTTTCATCTCATCTTATAAACATAGCAGGTACACCTTCCTTAAACGTACATCTTCACCCTTGCTTGCTTAAATTTAAGAGCCTTTGTTTAACAACTCTAGCCGACCTCTCTTAAGCTAGGCCCCCAACCTACGTGAGCCTCCAGAACCACTGTAGCCTACGTATTCTCGCTTAAGCGAGCTCATGCTCGCTTGGGCGAGACCCTCGTTCGCCTAGAATAAAAATGCATCGTCTAGGCGACGAGTCCCACAAGCCACAAACTTTACCTCGAGATCTCGCTTAGGTGAGACGTACTCTCGCTCAAAACAACAATTAACCTCGTCTGCGCGAGTTGTTCAATCAAACCACATAATTGCACACGAATTTTCGCCTAAGCGAGATGAACCCTCGCCCAAACCCCAAAACCCCCCGCCTGAGCGATGGCCACGAGCAGATAAAGGGTACGCTTCCCTGCATATCTCGCCTAGGCGAGCCTGGCTCGCCTGAGCGAGAATTGCAGGTTTTGGCACTGATTCACGCACACAGACTGCTTCAGAGACTCAAAACACGAATCAAAACTTACCAATTCATTCAACACCATTTCATTACACTTATAAGCACATTTGGACTCGAAAATATACCCCCAACCACTCCACCTTGCATACTCATAATATTTACAGAACAAAACCTCAATATATACATACATTTAGGGCCAATTCTAGTGCAACAATATCCAAAACCCACAACCCCCAATTTCCCTCATTTTCAACACGTAATTCACCAATGAAAACTAGTACACGTAACAAATACGACCAAAAGCATATAAATTTGGTACAGCTCCCCTAACTTGAAATTTCCCCGCTTAAATCTTGAAATTGAAGGATTCCTTTGATCACCAAGGACTGACCGTACCACCACTTATGTTTCCCCTCTATACTTCACTCCCAATTCTCCTTTCACTCTCAAATTTCGTCCTCCCTCTAAAGCTCTTAGAAAACAGCTTTCCAAACCCTATTCTCTTCTCAAAAGTTGCCTTTTATAGGTCTTAATACTTGGTAAAGTAAAAAAAACGAGAATGTGATTAAATTTTGGGTTTTATTGCTATTCAAGGGCCATTACTTGATTATTTCTCAACCCTTTAGCTACCCCCTTTCTACTTGGTCTTTACCACCCTTTCCTATTCAACCCACAATTAATCTTTTAACAAAAAGAATTAAATTTTGACTCACCAAGGTTCAAACCCATGACCTTCCCAATGCCAAATCAAAGCTAAACCACCAGGCCAACTTATGTTTCTTGCTAACACACACAATTCAAGCATTATCTCATACAAAAATGTGGCCCAACATATTATTAAAACAATAATAGCAAACACACACAATTGGCATACATAGGACACGAACCCAAGTCCTCTCACACAAACAAAGTACTCTCAACCACTTGAGCTAGTACTTTTCCACGTCATACATAATAGAATTTAATGTCATAAATGCACTACCCTCCCGCATTTATTAATTAATTAATTATTTAATTAATTAAATTCTGCAGATCTTACACCTTGGGTAATTGTGATCATAGGGAAAGCCAACTGTAATTGTTGGGGGTGTTTTTGACGTCAAATAACTTTTAATTTCACATGTGGGAAGGCATGATTGAATGGAATAGTGAAAAAGTGTCTTAGGGTTGGAAATTGGGTTTTGTTGTTGTAATGAAAAATTGGTAGTTTAGTTGCACTTAGAAGAGTGAACGGATACATTGGAATGGTATCTTATACTCGGGAACTGGAAAATCGATTGAAAACATGTTGTGTGCAGAGGTTAGGGTTCGCAGAACATGAAGGAAGTTGGGGTTCTTGGAAACTACAGGAACCACCTGGCAGCACTATAACTGCCGCCAAGCGCCATATCAGATTGGCAGATTGGTGATTTGGGTGCTATGTGTGGTGGAGAAACTAAATTGGTTCGTGAGTGAGGATAATTGGGGGATTGAAAATACTATAGAGATTGGACCTAACTGAAAATTTGGGGTAAAAGAGAGGGAATTAAGACTTGTGTGGTTGAGGGAGGGGAACTATTGAAGATGTCTAAGTATTAAAGTGAATTGGACAATTAAGGGAATAGATTTTTCTTGGTACTCGACTTAATGGTATGACATGTGGTGTCATTAAGATGTAATGAAAGTCTAACACTAAATTAAGGTTCAAGGTGGGTAAGGATTATCAATGTTGTGATTTAAAAGGAGATACCTTAATGTAGAGAGGATTCGTTGAGTAGGTACAATAAGTACTGATCATATGCAAAGAAATGATAGTTTAATGGTTGAGCACCAATGATTGGATATTCAAATTGGTGGGGAAGGTACATTCTTTAAGATAATTGAAGGATAGTAATCTTTGTAAGTTGTGATTGATATTGGTTAATACTTAAGGGTATGAATATAATTCTTTTCATAGAGATATTCGAGAATTCAGAAATCTGGATGAATGAGGTTGCATGATTAAGGTGTTGAGTAAAGATCAAAGTGGGAAAAACTAGTTAGAGGCACGCTACTGGTGCAAGCGACGCTTGTCGACGAAGATGGTTCCACCAAGCGATCACCGTAAGTTAGTAGGCTTCTTGAACCCTTGCGCCTGACGGTGAGGGAGGTTCCGCTAGGCGGTGTCTGCAGCATTGGGATTTCTAGGGCGCTTAGCGCCTGGTAGTACGTGTCCTCCGTTAGGCGGTTTGGAAGCTGGTAGCGCTTGGCAATACATGTCCCCCGCCAGGAGATTTCTGCTGCAGCAGCCTTTGGTTGTTGGTTCTGCATGCGTGATCTACAAGGCTTTTAGGATACTTTAAAGGTCGGCTTGTTGGTGTTCCTTGAGTTGAGCTCGAAACATATCCCTTGAGTTCAGCTCGGGATATGGGTTAAGCACGTGGCATTCCTCGAGTTGAGCTTGGAATGGCATCCCTTGAGGTGAGCCCGGGATGGCGGATGAACACGAGGAACCCTTGAGTTGAGCTCGGGTTGGCGAATGTTACCGGTGTGAGTGTGCTGGTTGTGGCCAGTACGAATGGGTCCAGAAAGATTACCCTCCTTAGTAATTAGCTGACGAGTTTGGTAGTCTTGGGACGTTACGAACTATGATCGTAAATAGGAACTCCACCCGGCATTACGGTGTATGATCCGTAGTAATGGTTTTCCGCACGTGCTCTATCGGTTGTGGCCGATAGGTATGGCAGCAAGTCATCTTGAAGTAATCACTAGAAGATGTAGATTACGAATAACATGGTTATGGCCATGTGATATGGAATCAAATGAGGGAATTCATTTGGGATGATTGTATGATATACATGAAAATAAGTGTTTTATATATGTGAATATTTTTGTTATATGTTTTATCTATTAAGCTCACCCTATCTGCTTGTGTTTGACGATGATCGTGTGTGTGGTACACGTGAGTAGATGATATTGATGCAGGTGGTTCTGATGAAGCTTAGCCACAGAGAGGCGATAGCTCGAGAGTTTTTATTATTTTATGGTTTTGAAATAATATGTAAACTCTTACAAGACGCTTTTATATTATTTTCGCTTTATAAACTATGGTTTTTGGATTATATTTGGAAGTAATAAAAGTTTAAATTTCCCGCGCTTTGGGAAATGATGTTTTATTAAATGCAAAGTAATTACTATTTTCTTTCTTTTATTATTTAATCCATAATATCTTGGCGGGATGTTACAATATGGATTGTGGCCATGACAAATTTATTCCTATTTGTGGACTATTAGGTGGTGGCATGTAGACGGAGGGGCGAGTAGACACCCGTGGTAGCAAAGATCGATAAATGTAATCATCAAAGGGTGTAGAATCAAGAGATGTCTAGAGAAAGATTTGAAGGTCAAGGATTAAGGGTTGTGGCTTGTGAGTCTTAAGAAAAGCAATGCTCTTACTGGGTTTTGGTGAACAGGTAAGGGTGGTTGCTTGTATGTCTTAAGAAAAGTAATGCTCTTATCGGGTTTTGGTGAACACGTAAGGGTTGTCGCATGTTCTTCCCAAGAGGCGTTGGGGCGCAGGAAAGGAAATTAGTTGGTTATGAGAGAATAATATACTATGTGATGAGACTTGGAAGTATTACAAGTGTTGGAATATTATATGGTTATTATTATTTTGTGTAGTGCAGTTTTATTCTGTTGAGCTCACCCTATTTGCTTGTGTTTGGCGATGATCGTGTAATGCGTTACACAAGAGCAGATTATGTTGTAGGTGTTACTAGTGAAGCATAGTTTCAGAGAGGGGCTATCTTGGGGAAAACCTTTATGATGTTTTCTTTTTTTTATGGATTTTAAACATTTATCTTACCAGACTCGGACTTTGTAATCAACAATTATAGTTTGTGGATTTTGGTTTATTGCGATATAATAAATGTTTTAAATTTTTCCGGGTTTTGGGAAAAGGAATTATCATAAATGTGATTTTATACTTATTCCCTATTTTAATTATTTAAATTAGTAATATCCGGTCGGGATGTTACAATGTTCTATAAACCTAGAAGTGCATAAATCAACTATAGAATATTTACTACTCCTAAAAATGAATGGACACAATTGTTCAATCTTTTTCTCCTAAGCTAAGTATGATACTGGGTCAAGCATGAGTAGCCCTATGAAGCAAATAATTCTCGCTATATTTAGAATGCAAACGATTTTGATCCAAAAAATTATCATGCAAAGTAGAATAGGGATACTCATTCATCTTGGAAACAATTTTGAAATCAATTTTAACAAAAGATTGAGAGAGAAATTTCTAAAGAAAGAAACAAGTGGCTTTTGGGCACTAGAACGACCGACCCTTCATGTATTCATGGTGATTGAATGAAATTATGAACTTGGATACAAGGGTGAAAGAAGAGGACTAGCACAAGTGTACCTCCAGGTAATCGAGGTGAGTCTTACGGACTTCTTAAGTACCAAGGCTAATCCTTGCCAAGGTGACACTAGAAAAGGTACTCAAAGTTCACACGAATTTTCAAGTAATAAGTAGATAGAATCACTTGAGACAAAGCACAATACAAACAAACAAGACTCAAAGAAAGCAAAAAGATTAACACCAAAAATGGACCCCTAAATGGAAAATTTTTAGAAACTTTGGTCTCACAATTTTAAGCCACTAAGCATCTAACTATGCGACCTAAAAACCGAGGTGAGAAAGAACATAGAACTTTCAACACACTCGCTTACTAAAATGTTGCACTATTGGTAAGAAAATGTTCTACTTAGGAGATGGGATTGAACACGTTTAGCTCCCCAAGACACGTAAGTAGGCCACAAGTTACAATGGACAACTTTAAAGCAATTTTGATGCACTAATTTGGTACTCAAAATGAAGCAAACCAAGACCACTTAATGTGTCAAATTTTGATGACACAAGAAGCAATTTTTACAAACAAAGGGAGCTTCAAAAAGGTAACAAATATGGTGTCCAAAAGTTACAAAAAGAAGAATGAAAAAGAGCTAAACAATAAGAAATTAAACTTCAAAAATGTGTTGCCAATAATGCACAATGCTGAGAGAAAAACTTGGCTTGTAGCCTCCTCTTTAATGCACAAAGATCACCACCAAATAAGGCACTTGTAAAGGACCTTTAGCCCACCAAATTGAGGTGCAAAACAGCAACAAAATAGTCACGATTGAAGGGAAAACAACCACACAAACCTGCACTAAAAAACAATAAAGAAAAACTATGCTAATCGAAAATGTTAGCATTCACACTCACAAAGAAATATGGCTCAAAACTCACACTATTGAAAGAAAAAGGAGGAAGCACTCAAGAATCAAGCAAACTAAAGTCTACCTTAAACTCCACCTCCTAAAATGCTACCACTAGAATAGAAACCATTCATAGGGTTTAATCCCACAATACCATAGAGAGCATAAGGCTAATAAACTTGAATGAAGCAAACAAATAAAGCTAATTAAGGAAGCTAAACCAAATGGAAGTAAACTGAAACATGACAGAAAAGAGAGCCAAGCAATGACAAGCAAGAAATTAAGGCAAAAATTAAAGGCTAGGACAATCAAAAGTGATGAGTCCATCTTCAAGAGTAAGGAAGCCAATGAGAAGCCATGCAGAATTGATGAAGCTTCCATGGAGAAGGATGAAGGTGCGGAAGTTAGAAGATGAGAGAAGAAGTGGTGCAACAATGGTGTTTGGAGAAGCTCTCAAATGAGGTTGGGCCAACACTCAAGGAAGGGGGCTAGAGGAAACCAAGAAGGAGAACTCTAGGCTAAGTTGATTCAAAAAAAGAGAGGAGTCTAGAGTCACCTTAACAGAGTTTCTCTACTATATTCATGAATGAAAATACAAGGGTCCTAAGCTCTCTATTTATAGGCTAAAATGAGACCAAGTAGTCTCCAAAAAGTGGAAGGAAAAAGGAGTCTAAAAAGTTCAATTTTGGAGCCAAAAAGGAGCATGTGGGACGTGTGACTTGCCACCTAAGCAAGTCACACTTGTCTTGCCATGGGAAGCTAACCCTCATCCTTGGAGAGCAAGTTTGAGAAGCTTCTAGGCTTTTCTAGAGTAGACACACTACTCTTGGCGCATTTGGCCCAATTCCCCTTTTTGGTCCAAAATTACTTCTAAAGCCCAATTTCCTCTAAGGCCCAATACATGGCCCAAAGAAAACCCTATTCTACTAGGCCCAAAATACAAAGCCCAAAATAAAATCCTAATCTAGTATTTACAAGCAAAGTGTCCTAGGCTAGGTCTTCACATCTTCCTTGGCCCATGTGAAGTTGATCTTGGGCCTTGCATGCGCATTTAAGGCCCATTCCTCTTGTATTCTCCTAGCCATGGCTCTTGTTGTTGGTCCCTTCGTTACAGGCATCTCATCATCCCCTCCCTCTCGAGAAGGATTTGTCCTCAAATCTGAAATTTCGGCCTCATCATCTGTACCACTCAAATATTGGGCTGATTCTCTTTGCACGTCCAACTAGCTTAAGCAAGCTGCTGGATACAATGAATCCACACTAAGAACATTAGTAGGCTGCTGGCAGATATTGTAGTCTAGGCCCAAATACACTGCATAATAAAGCCTATTTATTAGACTGAAATTAAATCATTCAAAAATATGTATTTATTTAATGACAAAGAAAAAACTAAATTGGCCAGGCCATTGGCCCAAGCTGAAAAGCCCTGTAGGGTGATATTCATCATATCCTCCCTCTTGAAGAGGATCTGTCCTCAGATATAGAGGATTCTTTAAGGCCCACAACTTTGAGAGCTTGATTCCTCTAGGATAAAAAAAAACATCTACAAAAATCATCGAATAAATTTTCATTAAAATTTTGGACATCATGTAGACGATGTTTTCCGAAGACACATGACAATGAGATTTTATGTTTGGAAATATTTTCAATGAAACCCACTTCACTAAAACATTGATTTTCACTTTGACCTAATTGAGTCCAAAAAGGTAATTCTAAGTCAGAG
>Ga0209589_1006132_pt1 | contig 20060 bp, 16 predicted proteins | sample CowpeawhiteBW_FD_187525 | JGI IMG/M metagenome (GOLD analysis project Ga0209589, IMG submission 187525) | Root nodule microbial communities of legume samples collected from California USA - Cow pea white BW (SPAdes) (version 2) | ecosystem: Host-associated > Plants > Roots > Nodule | place: USA... | reverse complement strand
TATAGATACAATATGTAATCCATAAAGGAAACAAATCAACTTAGTTAATACAAATATTTACCATAAAGAGTAATGAATCATATGAGTAAATGTATCAAATCAATGGACAATCATTAATTCATAACATCTTTCTATATCTTTTTACTCCAGTTTTGCTTCACAAAGAAATGTACTTGAATTACGAAGGAATGCATTTTAATGCTCTTATTTAACTTTCCGATCAGTTTTATTTCTTTCTTTTGTTTTTATTATTTATTAATTCACATGTGTTTTTCATATTCTTGCATAAAAAATTACTTTTATTTTAATTTATATCTTTATTAACATTTTAGTTCGTTAAATAACCACTCACGTATACACGGATCCATGCATACATACGTACAAGACATATTTTTTTATATTAAAATAAAAAACTAGTTAAAGTACTATGTAATGAAATATTATGAAAATTAACAATTTTAGTTCGTTAAATAATCATTCACATACCTTAAAAGGAATATAACATAATAAACAAAAATAAAAAATTTATAATTTATACATAATATAATTTGAACCATCACAAAAGTGCAAAAATTTCATCTCAAACACAAAAAGCATCACATAAAAAATTAACTAAAAGTGGAAATTTCTACCCACTCTATTTATTTGTTTGACACTTAGCATAAAAACAATTTTGTTGCTCACCTATAAATTCAACATCCGGTGTGGTGCTTACATATGGTGTGCTCATTTTGCTTACACGTGGTTCTCGTGCGTACACAAGATGAAACAACTTTCTTCTCACCTTGAAACCATGTTTCTCTTCTCAGCAAAGTCCAACAAATTTCCTTTCTCTTATTACCTTGAAAGCAAACTTGGTATTCCAGTGTTTTTCTCTTTCAACTATTACCTAGAAACCAGATTAATTTCTCTTCTCAATAGAGTCCAAAAACATTTTTTTTTCTAATCTTGATTGCAAATTTTTCTTCTCAACAGAGTCCAAAAACTTTCCTTCTTCTTCTCACCTTGAAAGCAAACTTGGTTCTCCAGTGTTTTTCTCTTTCAAGTATTATCCTTTTAACCCTAACCTCAAACATCTTTGCCATTCATTTACTCTTCAAAGACTTTCCTTTTGCTCTGAAACTAGCATATTGAAGCATTTATTGAAGTTCTTCCTCTCACAAATTTATTTAAGGTTTTACTTCTCTTCTCACTCTTCTTGTTCTTTTTATTTTAATTTTTTATGCACTTTTTTGTTAGTTCAAACCAACGAATTGAAGTTTTTCTTTTGAATGTTTGTTAGGTTTTGTTTTATTTCTATTGTCTCCCATTTTTTTGTCACAACATGTATGCATGTGCAAAAGTGTTTTCCAATTTTGTTCTATACTTATATTTTTGCTTTGTTAAAGTTTGCTTTTCTACCATTTTTAATTCATAGGTCTTCATATGTGACACAATTGTGTGTTGTGTGGTTGAACCTCTCATTAAATATCAGATTGTCTAAGGTAGGCTTAACAATTGCTTTTCACAATTTTTCTGAAATTGTTGACCAAAGCAGAGTATGCGTATGGTTTTAGGTTTGTTGTACCAAAACTAGATTGTAATTCAAATTGTTTTGCTTGGTTATAATTTGTTGTTGTATCTTTGTTGCTATACATTTCTAACAAATATATACCTCAAGCAACAATTTTAGAATGGAGTGTACTTTATTTGGTCAATATGTTGATATGTTAAACCCATTTCTTGCCTCTAGAAAGGATCAACATGTTGTTATTGTTTTACAGTATTACAAAGTAAAGACCTTCCAAGGTATGTCACTGTCACCAATTATTACATTTCTAGAAATTTATAGAAAGTTATTGATATATTTTTGTAGAAAACGTTTATCTTCAAAATTGTATGAACTGTACGAAGATAATATTTAACAGTGATGGTGAAGATGTTGTGAAGTTGAAAAAAATATAAGTAGAATTTACATGCAATTTATTTTTTTTCATATTATGTTTAATATATTTACTAATGTTTTTTGTATGTTGTAGGATGTGGGATAGTACCAAATCTCTTTCTCAAGCTTTGACCCAGTTGTGTCAGTCTTCAAAAGCAAGCTTAGAAGACAAATTCATTAAGCTCAATCCTAGAAGCTCCATTGAAGGTCTCAAAGATTTTAAAGAGGTCTAATTGTTTTTCTTTTTCTTGCAATTAAATTGTTTGAGTTGAATAGTCTGAATTTTTTTTATTGATAGTGTTGCATTTTTTATGTTCCAAGAAAATACTTTTGTAGTAAAGGCTACTATTAAACATGTTTTGGATCATGAGGATTGGTCGTATACGGCCTGTATCTACAACAAAGTTGTCTATCTTAATTCCAAAATGTTTTTTTTTGTGACAAGTGTAATAAACATTTGATTAAGGTTACTCTTAGGTAATATTAATAATATTCCACAATTCTATTTCTATGGATATACGAATATGAATATATGAACAAAAAATTATAATGTCTTAAATGTTTTCTTGTCAAGTATAAACTCAGACTTTGTGGAAATGCTATGGATTCTACAACTTTTGTTATATTTGATCGTGATGCAACTACAATGTTGAAGAGAAGGTTAACTTTAAGAGAAGGTTAACTTTAAAATCTACTGATACTTTTGGCCTTTTAGCTTTCATGTTTTGTATCATTTTCATTCAAATGATTAAGCAATATTTTCATATTCAAGATTTTGGACTACTTTTAGAATTATTTAAATGATCTTTGTTATTTAGAGCAATGTGTTTTGACTTAGTTAACTAATTTGAAGCTATACTTTTATTAATAGAGTATTGTTGCTGGAAAACTGCTTAAAGAGTTTGAAGTCCTTATTGAGAAGACTTATCTCTTCAAAGTTAAGTGCCAGAATGATTACACTAGCAGATTTGATCAATCATTTAGAGTTAAAAAAGTGTGCATGGATGAGAAAATCGTTGAAAGCTTTATTGATGTTGAACTTGAGTCTGTGGTATGATGTGGTTTTCTTTTTATGTGTTATCATATATGAGTTGATTTTTTTTATTTTTTTATTTGTTCATTGTAATGTTTCTAAAACTGTCACATATTTAGTGTTTCTGATACAATTAAAAATTATAAATTCCTTACCCTTTTAAAAATATAAACACATTTATTTATTTCAATTTCAAACTTTTATAAAATTAATATTTATATTATTAAAGTTAATTTTTTTTCTAAACAAACATTATTAAGTTGACGTTCTTATTTTTTAAATCATATTTATTATCATTACTAAAATTATTATAATAATTTTAAACTTTTTGATTTACTAATTATTATAAAAAAAATTATATTCCTAAAAAATATCCTTGCACGAGTTAAAATAATAATAAATAGACATTTGTATAACATGAAATTTGTTACATATTGATATTGGGTAGTTAAGGCTACAAAACTAAAAAGAGAAATTAGTATGGAAAAGTGTTATACACAACCATCTTATCGTACTCAACTCAAGTATATAATTCTATTTGTATTAATTTATATAAAAAGATATTCCAAGTTTCTAGTCTAGAAGTCTTTATAGTTTTTTTGAGATATTTGCAGAGATAAAATCACTATGGGTAGAGCTATAATATAATATGTCATCCATAGATATTTGTAGATAAAACTTATAACAGGTAAAAAATAAAAATTGTAAATGAATATTTACGGAGAACCAATACAAATATTTTTTATATATGTATATTAACAGAACGGATACAAGTATCATATTATCCGTACCTATAGATAACTATATCTGTTGTACTCTAATTTAATTTAAAACAATAAAAAATATTATTAAAATATTATTAAAATATTAATACATTAATTTTGAATGGATTATTTTTTATCAATTAATTTTAAAAAAATTCAATTTTTTCATAAATTATTATTCAATCCTATTTAAATAAAGTATTTGAACTTTGTTTGAAATTTATAAATATTACGTATTGTATTTTATTTTATTTGAATTTAAAATTAAAATATATTGTTAAATATTTTAATTTTGTTATAAATACTCACAAATATTAGTGAATATTAAAAAAATACACAAATACTCACTAAACGAATATACACACGTGTATAGAAACTAATACTCATACTCTACCCCGTTTTGTCTATATCCCTAACAGAGCTCTGAGCGTACAACACTTCAGTATACAGATATTACGGATTTAAATATTAAAATAGAGAAATATAATTAAACTGCATTTACTAAAATATCATTTCCCCACAACGCGGGAAATTTTAAAACTTTTATTACCTCAACAATAATCCAAAAATCCATGATAATAAATACTATTATAATTGTCCAAAAGTCTAGTAATATTCATGTTTACAATTTATTTGAAATCATAAAAACAATATCAAACTTTGAGAAAATCTTTCTCCCAAGTCTAGCCCCGCTCCGACTCTACGCTCTACCAGAACCACCTACAACGTCATTTGCTCACGTGTACCGCGTACATGATCATCACCAAACACAAGCAGATATGGTGAGCTAAAGGAATATAAAAATATGCAACAAATTATATAACAAAACACACACATTAAAGGAACTCCTTCCTTTGGTCTCACCACACATGGTCACCACCATGTAATCCATGTTCTACGTCTTTGGTTTATAATCTCAAGCTATCGTTGTTGTCTAACCTACAAGCCACCACTTGTAGAACACATGCGGGAACACTCCTTATTCCGAGCCATAACTCAAAGAATACTCGTGTTACCCTCCATCCTGAGCCACAACTCCAAGAATACTTCAGCATCTGACTCTTGAGATATCGCCCAAAGCCTCGTAGTCCACGCACATCCAAGGCAAGAAAAACACAATGCCTGCTTCATCAAAAATCGCCTGGCGCTCCACATGAGTCGCCAGGCGCAAAAGGCTTCCATACCGCTTTGTGAGGGACACATGTCGCCAGGCGCTAAGCGCCTCTGATGCTATTGTTTCTACAAGTATCGCCTGGCGAAACAACCCTTATCGCCAAGAGCTACACGCTTCAATTCTTTACTGGTTTTGTAGCTATCGCCTGATGATCAAACACCATCACCAAGCGCTACACCAGTACTTGCGCAATATTTGTTTTTAAGCACCCAGAACACAATAAAATCAATTCATTCACATTATATATATATATATATATATATATATTCCCCCTTTAAATCCATGCTAGCATTCAATTCTAACTTATGAATAACGCATGCTCAAACAAAATGTAAGTAGCAACACTCTAACGATTTAAGCACATGATCCTATGCACCAATGCAATTTAATATTGACACACATGCCTTCATCAATAACAATTTTTCAACATGTGACTAACCCAAAGGGACATTCAAATTGATAGAGACTTACCACATAACCCAATCATGCTTCATTAGAAGTTACTTGAAATTATCAAGAGCTTATTCATGTATTTTAAAGACTCCAAAATCAGCAATATTGAGTAACGTATATCTCTAGCTCCTGACCTCCAAATCAAATCTCCACCGTTCAAAGTGAAGAACCACATGTTATGGACCACCTGTAAAAATTGCACCTAAATCAGACGGTTAACGAACTGGGAAATGTAGTTTTGCGAAAACTGCGCGAACCAGAAAAATGATGGCGCCTGCTGTTCCAAGAACCCCAACATTCTTCCTGCACCTGCGAACCTTAGCCCATTCACCACAACTCTGGTTTCCATCCATTTATGACTCAATACTTACGTATTTAGGTTCATGGTTCATTCCTAAACTTCCAATCTAAGATACTTCATTAACAATTTCCCACTTAATTTTGTGTAACTTTGAGAATCACCAATCATCAACCCTAAAAATTCACATTCATACAATTTTCCCCTATTATTATCCAATTACTGTAGAATTATAATAATTCTTAATACTCCACAATTCATACATATACGCATTCCATTTCTTCTCATTTAACTTCGTTCAAGAATCCTAAAAACATCGAAATTGAGCCAAACAGGCTCGCGTCGCCTGGCGTGTCCAAAACCATCGCCAGACCATTCAAAGGAAAACCCAGAAACTGGATTGCATTCATGCCAAGGTCATGCCGCTAGGCGGTTCCTCTCCAGGAACCCACAACTCCCTTAACCTGGAATTTCCTTTGCTTAGCTGAAATTTCGCTCCTCACAAGGTCCTCTCTAATGGCAGCCTCATAAACCTTCTTTCTCTCCCTTAATTGACTTTTTTTATTAGGTATTAAGGGTGATTAATTGCCAGATGGTGGTAATTGTCATTCAAGCACAATTATGAGATGGTTTTCCAGGTTTGAACTCATAACCATGCAAATGTCAAATCAATGCACAACCATTCAATTGATTCATGTTTTGTGATAATTCTTATCATTCTAAGGTTTTATTATCACTTAACATGATCATGCACATAATTAAAATAATAACAATTAAAATAACACATAAATGGCATACATAGTACTCAAACCTAAGTCCTCTCACACAATCAAGTACTCTCAACCATTTGAGCTAGTACTTTTCCATGTCATAACTATCTCCATTAAATGCCATAAAGGCTCCCCTCCCCGTATTTATTAAATAATTATTTATTTAATTATTTAAATTTTATGGGTCTTACAACTTCCAAAACTCTTTTCTTGCAATTTTTTTGTTTTCTTTTAATTAATCTTGATGAACTGTAATAACTTTCGAGTGTTTTTTGGTTTGTTCTTCTTTTTTGCATATTTTTTGTTACCCGTGTTATTGTTTGAAGGTTTATTTTTTTGTTTCGGATTCATTTTCATAAATCTTTTTAGGTTTCTGAAGTGTTTCGTAAACCTATTCTTGGGATAAAGAAAATGTAATAATGTTTGATTTTGTATATCTATGTTTTTTGGGTTTTAGGGATTTTTTTTACAGAAATTATATTTACGATTTTTTGTTTTGTAGTGTGTGGTTTTGTTCATCCAATAACCAAGATAATCTAATTTGTCTTTCAAAACAATTTTGATGATCCTACTTTACTTTATTACTGGTAAAATGATAGATCTTCAATAATTTTACAGATATAATAATATTTTTTGCCTTTATTTGAAGTAACTGGTGAAATTTTAGATCTTCAATAATTGTACTAATATAATAATAGTTTTTGCCTTTATTTGAATTGCTGCAATGGTAGTAAGGAAAAAAGAGTGGAAAAACCTGTGTTTTGCTTATATTGTATTATGGTTGCAACCATACTGGTCTCATATTAGTTAAATATTTGTTTTCCTTATCATGTTTGTCATTTGTTTTATGATCTTTGGTTTGTAACATGTGTATGGAGTAAAGTTTCTTGTATTTTTACTCTCTTCAATTGTGATTATTGCAGTTCAATTGTGATTATTGCAGGTATCTACTTTACAAGATTTTTCTACACCAATGTCGTTTTGTTCACTACAAAAATCATATTTGGCCTTTTTGTACGCATTTAACTTTTTGGGTTCTAAAAATGTTTTACTTGAAGTTAGTTTTTCCTTTAATATTATTGGCATTGACATTATTGTATGTTTCGTAGGTGTTGGTATGGAAATTGTGGTTATCCAAAGGTATCTCTTACTCTTCTTCAAAGTTGAATATATTTCGATTAGTAGAAGTTTTTCTTTTTTGTTTAAATATAATATGATTTATGAATTGATGTTTTGATGCTTTGGAAACTTTTGCAGGTTTGTTAGTTAATTTCTTCAAAGTGACCAGACATGAAATTTTTTGTCTTATATACTAATTGGTCTTTTGTTTTATGTTTTTGTACATATTGGGGGGAAGGGATACTTCTAATTGAAGTAAGCACCTTGAAGTGACGAATATGCCCTAGCATGCGAAGTGTACCAATATGAGGTCCGGATATACTCCGGCACAGGAGACTCTATAACGCACGAATAATGAAGGAGTCGTAATAACCTCGGCATTTGGGGCAGAAGACACCTCTACCAAATGAACTGTGGTAAGTATTGAAGAAATTAGGAATGATAAGTTATTAAGAGCAATTAAACGCAATTAGTGAAAACTAAACCTACCAGGCAGCGGAAACCCTAGGCCCATAGGGTTTGGCCCATTAAAGTAGTATAAAAGGCACTGTTCACGAGGTAAAGAGGTCATGCTATTTTTTACTATTGTAGTCATTTATTGCTCTGACACTGACTTGAGCGTCGGAGTGACTTTGCAAGACCCCCGCCAGTAGACTCCTGCATCGGAAGAAGACACTCAGGCACCTGGGAGAAGACACTCAAGCACTTGGGAGAGGACACTCAAGCGCTTAGGAGAAGACACTCAGGTTCCAGTAGGTGGACGCGTGCATCTAGTTAGTCATTGGTCCCAGTTAACTTGTGTTCTCGGGTACATTTGTATTCAGTTGGAACATTTGGCGCCCACCGTGGGGCCGAAGAAAATTGATGCACATGGTGTCCACTAGAAACATGACAAGCAACGGACAGGAAGGGCAAGCAGCGAAAAGCAGTCAGATGGCAATCATGCAAGCCATACAACAAGAACTCGCAAAGCTCCGAGCAGAAAATGCTAGTATCAAACGGAAGCTAGAAAGCAACAATGAAGGCGAAGGAGAGCAACCGCGCCCCAACAAAACTCAAGCTACATCCCAACCAGTACGCACCGAAACTGTCGAAGAAAGTGCGCAGAACCCCTAAACTATGGGAACAGCTAATACCTCCGCAATGCAAAAAAATGCGCACAGGCACCCTTTTGTCGATGGGATAATTGAGACACCCTTGCCTATTGGATGGAAAACCTTGGTCATCGATAGGTATGATGGCATAACAGACCCTGATGAGCACATACATGTGTACGTCACTCAGAGCGTTCGTGGAACGCTTCGGGAAGACAACCCTTAGCATTGATAACTTGAGCCCGGAGGTAGCCCTCCACCAGATGATTAACGGATTGCGAAGCGGACCTTTCGCTGACAGCCTGTGCAAGAGGCCAACAGCTAGTATGGCAGAGTTAAGGCAAAGAGCAGCCAAATATATGCGCATGGAAGAGCTAAAAGATTTTAAAAACAAAGTCGATACCGAGGATAGTGTGACCGACAGAAGGGTTGATAAGGAGGGGGCGCGTAAAGCCCCATCAAGGCCACCTGCCCATCCAAGAGCCCAGCGATTTGCTAAGTACACACCTTTGAATGCCTTAAGGTCAAGGGTACTTGAAGAAGCCCTTGACACTGACCTCTTAAGTACTCCCAGAAGGGCAAATACACCTCCAAACGCTGACACCACGCGACAGTGTAGATATCACGGGAATTTTGGGCATTCAACTGAGGAATGCACGGCCTTGCGAGACAAGATTGAAGAGCTCATCCAAGCTGGACACCTCCAGCGCTTTGTAGTATGCAGAAATGAGAACAGAGTAGGCGAAACGAGAAGATATGAAGTCCGTCGCAAGGAGACCACCAACCGAAGAGAACCCAACTTACGGGATAACTATAGAGCACCAGATCGGCGTGAATCAGGAGAAGAAAGAGGAGACCGTCAGCAAGGACACAGACCTCCCCTGTGAGGAACTATTAATACAATTTCCGGAGGATTCGCTGGCGAAGGCAACACCACTACAGCTCGCAAAAAACATTTAAGAGTCGTACAATCCGTCAATGCGGTATCAGCTCCCGTCAGGAGAAACATGCCCCTCATCACTTTTACAAGCGACGATTTCAAAGCCATCGATCCCAAGCAAGACGATCCCATGGTGATCATTGTCGAAATTGAAAATTTCGTGGTGAAGAAGGTATTAGTCGAGCAGGGAAGCTCGGTAGACATACTCTACTGGAAAACGTTTAAGAAGTTGCAAATATTGAAGCAGCAAATGTCTCCGTTCGTAGATGAAATTGTAGGATTTTCAGGAGAAAGGGTGCAAACGCGAGGGTACGTGGATTTATACACCACCTTTGGTGAAGGACAGCTTACCAAAACTATATCCATCCGATATCTGGTGTTAGATGTCAATACCTCTTACAACGTGTTACAGGGGAGGCCATCCTTGAACGCATTAGGAGCCATCGTTTCCACCCCACATTTAGCCATGAAATTCCCATCTCTGGCTGGCGATATAGTCACAATCCACGTCGATCAACGAACAACGCGCGAGTGCTACATTGCTAGCCTGCGACTGCCAAATTCGTGAAAGTTGCATTCGTCGAACAACGTTGAGAAGGTCACGTCAGAGGATAGTTCATCCATTCAAGAGTTAGACCCCAGAATGGAGGGTGAGGAGCGCGTAAAGCCGATAGGAGGAACTGTACCTCTTGGTGATGGAAAATATTTGCAGATAGGATCTACCATACAGAAGGCAGAAAAAGAAGTGTTAGCAGCAGTGCTAATGCGCAATAAGATATCTTTTGCCTGGACCACTTCGAACTTACCAAGCATACATCCTGACATAGTGTGCCATAGGTTATCAACGTTTAAGGAAGCAAAGCCTGTGGCGCAAAGAAAACGAAAGTTGGGGGAAGAAAAAAGAAAAGCGGCGAGGGAGGAGTCGGCCAAACTACTGCAAGCTGGATTCATCCAGGAGGTGCGATACACCACATGGCTGGCAAACGTAGTCATTGTCAAAAAACCCAACGGCAAGTGGCGTATGTGCACCGACTATACAGATCTGAATAAAACTTGCCGAAAGGATGCCTATCCACTCCCAAACATTGATCGACTGGTAGATGGAGCAACTGGCCATCAAATTCTTAGTTTCTTAGATGCTTTCTCCGGATATCACCAGATCCCAATGGATCCCAGAGACAAGTTAAAGATAACTTTCATTACTGAAGAGGCAAACTTTTACTATGAAGTTATGCCATTTGGCCTGAAAAATGCAGGGGCCACATACCAAAGGTTCATGGACAATATGTTCAAAGGAATGATAGGTAGAAATTTGGAAGTATATGTTGATGATCTGGTGGTGAAGTCCAATTCTGTAGAACAACACATCAAGGATCTGGCAGAAGTATTCACCATGTTAAACAGCAACAATATGAGGCTTAATCCGGAAAAATGTGTATTTGGGGTAGATGACGGAAAATTTCTCGGGTTTATGCTAACACATAGATGGATTGAGGCAAACCCGGAAAAGCGTGACGCAATATCCGCTATGAATAGCCCAAAAAACCTCAGGGAAGTTCAGCGGTTGATGGGAAGATTAATTGCTCTTAGTAGATTCATGCTTAAGCTCGCAGAAAAGGCCAAGCCAATCCTGAAGTTATTAAAGAAAGCGACCCGATTCCAGTGGGATGAGACATGCGAAAAGAGTTTTAACAGCATCAAGCAATCCCTAACATCACCCCCATCCTCCAACGCCCTGACACCTCAGTCCCTTTAATAATCTACTTAGCCGCAACTGAGGACGCTGTGAGTGCTGCGATAGTTCAAGAAAGACAACGGGAGCAGCACCCAATATACTTTGTAAGTCGAACACTCCAAGACGCAGAGACTAGATACCAAACAATGGAAAAGATGGCGTTATCCTTACTCATTGCAGCACAACGTTTGAGGCCATACTTTCATAATCACCGCATTATTGTTTGAACGGATCACCCTGTCCACAAAATTTTGAGGAAGCCAGGCCTTGCCTGTAGAATGGCTGCTTGGGCAGTAGAACTCTCAGAATATGAAATTTAGTACGAGCTTAGAGGACCCATCAAGGCCCAATGCTTAGCAGACTTCGCTGCTGAGTTGCAACATGAAACAAATCCAACAACCATCTGGTGGACGCTACACGTCGATGGATCCTCTAACATCCGAGGATGAGGAGCTGGAATCGTACTGGAAGGACCCAACGAGATAGTTTTGGAACAATCCCTTCGTTTCAAATTCAGAGTCTCAAATAATCAGGTAGAGTCTGAAGCAATGGTGGCAGGATTGACACTTGCTAGAGAAATGGGGGTAACCAGAATCATATGCCGCACAGACTCAAGATTAACAGTTGGACATCTGACTGAAGAGTTCCAATTTAAGACCCACTTTTACTCCAGTACTATCACATAGTAACAAACATACTACAAGGTTTCGATGAATATAAGATTGAGCATGTGCCCAGAGCAAGTAATGTAAGAGCTGATATTTTTAAAAACTGGAAACAAACCTGATAACCCAGAAAAGGATTGGGAGAGGAAGGAAGCACGATATACCGTAGTCAGAGACGAATTATTCAAGAGGGGATTCACCACCCCTTTACTGAAATGTATTGACATAGAGCAAGCGGAATATGTTATGAAGGAATTACACCAGGGCATTTGCGGATACCATTCCGGTGCCAGAACAATGTCAACAAGAATATTAAGGGCAGGATACTACTGGCCCACCATGATGGCAGACGTCACCAGCTTTGTCAAACGCTACATATCATGCCAGAAGCACGGGAACATATCCCATGTCAAGCAAGAAGAACTGCACAACATCTCCTCCCCATGGCCCTTTGCTAAATGGGGAATGGACATCATCGGCCCATTTACCCCTGGAAAGGGGCAAGTCAAGTTTCTGTTGGTCGTTGTAGATTATTTTACAAAATGGATTGAGGCCGACCCATTGACAACCATCACAACACAGCAAGTGCAAAAGTTTGTCTGGAGAAATATCATTTGTCGCTTTGGAATTCCGCACACCATAATTACCGAAAATGGGAAGCAATTCACCGATGCTGGACTCAAAGACTTCTACCTGGGATTGCACATCAAGCATGTAACTAGCTCAGTGGAACACCCGCAAGGCAACGGTCAAGCAGAAGCAGCCAACAAAGTTATCTTGCAAGAATTAAAGAAGAGGCTGGACAAAGCAAAGGGACTGTGGCCGGAGCAATTGCTAGAAGTACTTTGGGCATACCGCTGCACGCCACAATCTGCCACCAAGGAAACTCCTTACAGCCTTACATATGGAACAAATGCCATGATACCGGTGGAGATAGGCGAGCCTTCTCTTCATCAGCAGAACTATGAAGAGGCCGTCAATGCCCAGTGTCTAGCGAGTAATCTAGACCTCCTACCTGAATATAGAGAACATGCTAAAATTCAAGAAGCAGCTGCTAAGATAAGAATGTCGCGAAGATATAACTCTAAGGTAAAACCTAGAAAGTTCCACCCAGGAGACTTAGTGTGGCGGATGAACAGTAACGCAAGGAAGGTAGAGGGGAAATTCTCAGCAAATTGGGAAGGCCCATTTAGAGTCACCGCAGATGAGGGTAAAGGAGCATATAGGCTGCATCATCTATGTGGGACACCAGTTCCCAGGATGTGGAATGTAACACACTTGAAATTTTACTATAGCTAATGATGTAATCAAGGGTACTCTTTCCTATTCCGATCTTTTTCCCTAAGGAGGGTTTTGGCCGGAAAGGTTTTAACGAGGCCCAATATCAATGAAAAAGATTAAGTTATATCTATGTCCAATTAGTTAATAATTCCAGCAAAAGCTAAGTCCCTGTTGATAATACTAATCAATTAAGGTCGACGCAAGATCTTTATGGAGAGAACACTCCACCCTCAAAAAGTCCCTGTTGACAACCTTAGTCAACCAAGGTCGACATGTCTTAAAAAAGACATCATCTACTTGTTGTAAGTCCCTGTTGGAAACCATAAGCTAGCTAAGGTCGACTATATAACTAGCGCAAGCTGGCCTTAAGGCCAAGTCACCGTGTAATATACAAGCCGAATTAATCTTAATAAAACAAAAGCAAATGCACGATCTCAAGCATAGAAGAATTATACACAAGTGCAACAATAAAAGATTGCTTAAGGGCACATCAAAATATTACAACCTTCGTAATGTCGGGGTATATAGCAACAAAAAGGGAAAGGTAGAGTTTCTCAAAAAATATTACAACTATTGGGGCATCACAAATGGTGTATATAACTAGTGCAAACCCAAAACAAAATGCGCATGCCAAAGGCCAGCCATCAGTCCCTATCACCTGCACCATCTACATTCCCATCCCTCGACCTTTAAGTGTCCTCGACAGTAGGAGTAGGTGGGGTATCTTTGGCCTGATCCGAGATAACAGGAATATCCTCAATTCGCACCAGTGCTTTCTGATATACATCTTTCCCCACATCGAAATGATCATCATCCGCGGGAATGTCAAAAAGGAGGGTTGCTTGACGCAAGGCCTTCCTGAAGCCAAGCTCATGCTCTTCCACAACACCCTCCCGCAACTCCCAAACTTCCTTGTCTAACTCTGCATGGGCAGTCTTCATCTCATCAAGGGAGCGTTTCAAGGCCGATGCTTCTTCAGAACTTTTCTTCAACTTCTCCTCAGCTTCAAGACTGCGATTGCGCCAAGACTTCTTGTCACCAATAGCCTGTTGGAGCTGCTTCTGGAAATCACTCACCTCCCCCGCCAATTTGTCTTTCTCCGTATTAGCCACTCGAAGTTGCTTTTTCAACGAAGCAACCTTGGCTTCAAGATCTTCTGTCTGGCCCACTTTAATCAGCTCGTGGCCCATGTGTCTCCCTATGACTAAAGCCCGAGACTGAAACTCTGTGAAGGCTTTCATGAGGGTTGGAAATGGCGACTCCGTAATCAAATTAGCCTCCTCCTGGGATAGAGTAATACTCATCCCATCATATATTTGCATTTCAGCCTCCATCAAACGTTGGTAAAAGGCATCCCCGGACACGCGACTGCGCTTTGGGAAGGAGGGCGCGACGAACCTCTATCCTTTTGAGCAGTCTTTCTCTTCTTTTTCTCTGCTATAGGAGGAGGCCGAGGACTACCAACATCTGTAGCACCTTTGGGTTGGTAGGTAGAGCTTGTCCTTGGAGCGTTGTCTCCACCTTTCTTCCGCTCATTCAGTTTTTCGCGAAGTAAGTGAAAATGACTTTTCTGACCCGCACCAACACCCTCATGCGACACCATCAAAGCTGATGCAAATAAAAACAAAGTAAGACAAGTTAACACATAGTGTGTGTATGAAAAATTCGCACATACCCAGCATGTCCCCGCGAGGACGAGGAGAACTCAGTATAGCCACAATACGCTTAGTAGGAAGCCGTCGAGGAAATGAATCAAGCAAATTAAAAACCTCGCAGTCCTCGGCTGACATCATAGTCCGGGGCCACTCATCATAGTGTAGGGGATTACGCGTCCAATAAAAGGGAAATTTGGGAGTGTCACCATCAAATAAGTAAGAGCGACCAACAGGGTTAACTACAACCCTAAAGAAAGTGTTCTTGTAATTTTTGAAGGAGGACGAATATGGGGCGAATAAACCTATCCTGGGTTGCCCAAACAACTATAACCACCTCACAGGTTCCTTAGGTCTAGTGCTATAGTGATGCAAGAACACGGCTGGAGATGGTTTCAAACCTAAAATCCGACACAAAAATCTAAAAGCTTGTAAAGCAACCCACGCATTAGGATGTAACTGCGACGGAGCCACATTTAAAATCCTCAACACCCCAACAGTGAACTCGTCGAACGGTAATCGGACATGCAAATTTGTAAACAACACAGCATACATATAAAAAAACTCATCCGAGTAACCTTCTCGCCCATGGCAAGCATTATCTACACGACCAACTCGGTCTAAGGACACGGCTTCGTCAGGACTGTCCTCATCTAAAATCGCATATGCCTCGGCAAATCTGCGAATAGAGGAACATCATTTGTACTTCAAAAAATACTCACGCACAATGCTATCAACCCACTCATACCCAGACCGTAGAGGAATCTCCGATAAGCTCTCCTCGTTAGAGGAGGTGCTATTACTAGAAGGTTGGGCTGAGGACGTCCCTATCCTATCTGAGTGAATCCTAGAGGCCGACTTATCAGACAATGAGGACGAGGACATACCTGCCAAGCTTCACAAACAAACGAGACGTCTCAAGCTGTAAACGAGATCAACGAGGGTGCCAAAAACGTAATTACCCTATTTATAGCAAGGCAATGAGCACAGTGCAACGTGCGTGACATCCGTTCGATCAAAATAATCCAATGACTAGTAGGCAGCGCCTTTCATAATTCCCAAGGCAACATCACATCATGACAAGGCCCAGGCCCATTAAAGTAACGCGGCCTTTTCCACTCCCCAAAGCGCATTGGCACGTGAAACCACTAGCATGCGCATGCAAAAAATTTCTCCGCTGCGCCTTAGGCAAGTATGTCCAACGCCACATAAACTCTTATGGCTGAAGTCGCCTCTGCTTAAAGCATAATAGTGTGAAGAGTTCTCGACATATTAGTCTCAACTCTTGGGGGACTAATGTACATATTGGGGGGAAGGGATACTTCTAATTGAAGTAAGCACCTTGAAGTGACGAATATGCCCCAGCATGCGAAGTGTACCAATATGAGGTTCGGATATACTCTGACACAAGAGATTCTATAACGCACGAATAATGAAGGATTCGTAATAACCTCGGCATTTGGGGCAGAAGACACCTTTACCAAATGAACTACGGTAAGTATTGAAGAAATTAGGAATGATAAGTTATTAAGAGTAATTAAACGCAATTAGTGAAACCTAAACCTACCAGGCAGCGGAAACCCTAGGCCCATAGGGTTTGGCCCAATAAAGTAGTATAAAAGGCACAGTTCACGAGGTAAAGAGGTCGTGTTATTTTTTACTATTGTAGTCATTTATTGCTCTAACACTGACTTGAGCGTCGAAGTGACTTTGCAGGCCCCCCGCTAGTAGACTCCTACATCAGAAGAAGACACTCAGGCACCTGGAAGAAGACACTCAGGCACCTGGGAGATGACACTCAGGCGCTTGGGAGAAGACACTCAGGTTCTAGTAGGTGGACGCGTGCATCTAGTTAGTCATTGGTCCCAGTTAACTTGTGTTCTCGGGTACATTTGTATTCAGTAGGAACAATTTTAATGCTTTAGGAACTTTTGCAGGTTTATTAGTTAATTTTTCCAAATTGACGAGGCATAAGCTTTTTTGTCTTTCTTATATACTAATTGGCCTTTTATTCATCTTATTTGGTTTCTGTTTATGTTTGCATAGCCTGTTTGGCATTGAAGGAAATGATGTTTGAGGCTTTTGAAGTACTTTTTATGCGGTGTGATGATTATGGACATTGGTAAAACATCTCTTTTTTTGTTTTTGAGATTTAGTTGGAGTTAGTGGTCTGTTAATTTATTTAGTGTTTGGGGATTATTTTGAAGTTCTTGATTATTATATTCTATCATGTTTGTTTGAATTTTGGTTGTTTTCAAAAAGTTATGTCCATTATATATATTTTTTTTGTTTGAGGAAAAAGATGTATGTACGTCTAGCTTTAAGAACAAATTCTAGACATTTTGTTTATCAGGTTCTTTTATAGTTACCCATTTGTTTTATTATTTTCAAAAACATATTTTTTGTTCCCAGTCCTTCATTCCAAATGGTTGTGGTATACTGAAAGTTGTACCTATTGTATTTTGTTATTTTTGTATTTTGTATTTTATATTCATTTCTAATAATTTTTATTTATTTGTTCAGGTTACCTGTGAGCATTACGTGATGAGATTTGTATCCAAGCTTTAGGGATTGGGAACTATGATATCAATATTGGCCTACTTTTGTTTTCATTAATCATTTATGCTTTGTATTTGTAATTGGTGTTGCTCATTGAATAAACTAATAAACTTTTATATGTCGAATTCTATTTTAGAACCAGATTCGGGTTTGATAAAGATGACCGGAAACGAATTTTCGACATGATCATTGAATTGCCATCAACATTTGAAGTTGTTATTGAGCAACAAAGAAGCAAGTTAAGAACAAGTCTTCTGTTTCCAACCATAGTGGTAGCAAGTCTAAGTCCAGCTCTAAGTACTCCCTAAATATATATATATATATATATATATATATATATATATATATATATATATATATTCGTGTAACTAGCTCCATCTCTTTTGGGTTTATGCATTGTCCTTGATATATACTTTTTAGATCACTCATCACCTTTGATTTTTAGTTTACAGCTATGTTATTTAGTGATGTTCAACCACTGCTAAATGTTATTGTTTCTTCTCTAAATAAAATGTTGTGATATGTTGTAATTTGTGCCATGGAAGAAATGTTTTTATTACAGTTGTGGAATGAAAGTAGCATTTTTTTTTTCGCATAACACTGGTGAGTACAATTCTGTAAATCATGTTTTCTTAATTTTATTTTTATCTGTTAGGTGTTCATTAAACCAGACAAGCAATTTACATTTGTAAAGACTGACTACTGGGAAATCTCTTTGTAGGAGATCTATCTAATAAAACCAGATGGAGAAGATTTGTCTATTTATCAATTTGCTTCTATCTCTTTGTGGTATATGCTTCCATTTCTTAGTTAGTTAACAATAATGATTAACCTGTCAAGTTGAGTATTTAAAATTGATGAGCGAAAAAATTCTGTTAATATTAATGTTTCTATTAATATTATTGTTCTTTTTCACATATACTATTGGTATGGTTTAATCATAGTTTTTTTATTAACAGTTTGGGAAGTCTTCCATAACTTATCTTTGGTTTGTCTTCCTGACTTTTCAAGCTATCTATGGGATTATATTTGTGATCACTCAAAGCTCTAGGAATTGATGACTTAAAGATATAATAATATTTAAATTTCTTTGCATTCATTACCTATCTTTAGATCCTTTAATATTGTTCATTTCAATTTTTACGCACTTTAGTTTATTTATTAAAAATTTTGTACACGTTTAAATTTTTAGGAGCTATTTGGATTCTAAAATTGTTTTATTTGTAGTTAGTTTTTGTTTATATTTTTTTTTAGTTTTTCATTTTATATTTGACATGAAATCTCAGTAAAGATGGCGTGGAATGTTGGCCTACAAATTACATACTCTATCCAAATATGTCTTATTTTCTTCAAAGTTGAATGTTGTAGAAGTTTTTTTTCTAGAAATGGTTTCTTGTGATATTTTTATGTTATGAAACCATGATTTTTAAATTTTTTTACCATGTTTTATTATAATATCATTCTTTTTTATTGCTTTTTTTTCTCTATGGAAATGTTTTCTACTAAAAAAAATTAAAATTGGGTTATCTGTTAACTTAATGAATACAGTATCTTTAATTCAAAAAGTGGACAAAAGGTCATTTTTTGTTTAGTATCTCATTTTCAATTAGTATATAAATTTCAACGAGCTACATCTTTTTTTTAGTTTAAGCATTATCTTCGATATATACTTTCTAGATTTCTTATCACCTTTGATTTTATGTTTGCAGCTGAGTTATTTAGTGATATTCAACCATTGGTAGAATGTTATTGTTTCTTCTCTCAAAAGATGTATTATTTCTTGGCAGGTCAACAAGAAATGTGAAAAAATGTGGTCATAATGAGTAAGATTTTATCTTTTGTTTCTATATAAACTTTGCTTAGCTTAAAAATGCAACAATTAATATTATTTGCTGGAAACATATGAGTATTATGTCGAGGAAGACCATTATTTGAAGATGAAGGTGCTTCTATTGTTGAATTTCCAAGAATTTTTTTACTCTGCTTTTTGTTTTTCTCCTATTTATTTGTTCAATGGTTCAATGAGTTGATAACTTGTAGAATGTAGACGTTGTTACAAGTTGCAACTGGAAATTAAGTTGATCTATTTAACAAGTTATTGGTAACATGTTTTCATACCAAATTCCAAGTGTTAAATGCTTGTAGTTGTATTGTTGCATTTTTTATTCTTTTGCAAATTACCAAGTTAAATTATATTAAATCAATTAGAGGCTACCTGATGTTGGTAATCGGTGAAGGTTTGTGTTGCAAATTAATAAGTATGTCGGGGTTCGAACGTTGGTTGTCAAGGTAATAATAATACTAGTAAATCATAAACTTATCATGATTAAGAATGAAAGTACAAACACATTCTTAACTTCTTTTATGCGTATTTTATCAAATATTGGTGGCTAGCTGAGGAGCTTCAATTATGTTTTCCTTGCAGTTCTTGATGCAGGACAAAGCTGACCATCATTAGCAGTTTTCCATAGATATCAGCAATAAAACATGTTTATCACAAATTCTTTTGGAAGGGTTGTTAGGTTCGAGTCGTTATAGTAAATCATAAGTTTTATTAGAGTTGTTAATTGTGGTTTTATTATTTAGTTTTGATTTCAAC
>Ga0209589_1006122_pt1 | contig 20077 bp, 12 predicted proteins | sample CowpeawhiteBW_FD_187525 | JGI IMG/M metagenome (GOLD analysis project Ga0209589, IMG submission 187525) | Root nodule microbial communities of legume samples collected from California USA - Cow pea white BW (SPAdes) (version 2) | ecosystem: Host-associated > Plants > Roots > Nodule | place: USA... | reverse complement strand
TACATAGGCAAAAATCTAGAACATTCCACACAAGTTGTGGCTAGCACTTTCTAGAATACTCTATAGGTCTATAAATACCCATGTACTCAATCATTTGATGAATGCCAAGAACTAAGATCACATCTAACACACCACTCTCACTACTACAACTACATACTTCTTCCAACTACAACTTTCACACTCTACTATCTACACATTTTCTCTATTCCCTTCACAACCTTAAAATACCAACCAACAATGATCAATATGAGATCCAATGGATGCCGACATTATAGTCATATATCACATTCTTTCTTACATATACAAATTTGGATAGGGATTTCTGAACATGGTAAGCTACTACAGAAAGTCTCATTTTCAAGATGAAATGCACAAACTTCACATTTTAGATATTCACACATCTTGGTTTGGCTTAATAATAAAATTACAACTAGATTATACAATTACAAACTATCAAATTATTAAACATTGATTTTCTAACTCATTACTTTAAAGTATAACTTGTCATATTTTGCATTATAAACTTCAATCCTTCAAATCTTACACTCCCAGCAATCCATAATGCGTTCATCTCAGAACGGAGTCTTGAAGCAAGCCATTATAAACTGCAAATTTTGTGCTAAAATTTATATGATAGGCGCCAGTAATGATAAAAAAATAATGGCAGACCAAATTTTAGTGATAAACAAAAACCCATTAGAGTAAATAGAGTGTACAACATGTAAAATGGTGTAAGCATAATTCATTTGAAAACACAAAAACTTTCTCAAAACGGAGCACACTAATAATTTGCTTACACCAATAAAAGCAGTCATTTCTTGAAAAAGTAAAGCCATGAATAATGAACCTAATATGCCCCAAAAGCCTGTGAAGAACCTTAACCCCATTCTCATGTGTAATGCTTCATAGAAAACATAATATTCTCCATGGACTGCTACTTTTTTAGGCTTTACTATGGTCTGATCAACTGCACAATTCTTGTTAAGTTGTTCACCACAAAGATCAATATTTCCTTCAAAACAAGAGGCATCAATATTTCCTTCCCAATGAGATTCTTCCAGAAAGAGAGTTGTGTGATAAGTCTAATTTTTGGAGAAAATCCATTTCAGAAAGAGAAAAAGGAATTCACCCATACTCAAGTGAACTTAAATTTTCAATCTCAGAAGGAATTTCTCTACTCAAATTGTTTCTTGATAAATTTAAAGAAACCATCCCAACCAAATGCACAATCTCTTTTGTTATTTCACCTGTTAAATTATTACTTGAGAGATCAATACTCTTAAGATTCCTTTGGGGATCTCTGAACACATGTTCCACACCTTTCCACACCCACGTTATGTCAAGCCTGTAGTAAAAAAACATGGAGGGATCGTAGATTTCCCTATAAGTAATATTGTACCCATATATAAGGCGTTGAATTTCAGTTATGTTGATGCTCTTTTCAGAAATGGCTGTAAAATTCTTTCAATCTTTCACCAACATCCAGCATAATTAAGTTAGTGCAATTCTTCAAACTGGAATGCAATTCACCTGTTAAATTATTCTTTCGTACAAACAAAGCTTCTAATTTAACAAGGTTCCCCCATGGATATGGGAATATTCCCAGACAAGTTATTGGTGCTCAAATCCAGAAATAGTAATTGGTCTAAAGATTGCCAATAATCAGGAAGTTGTCCCTTTATTTGATTGATTGATAAATCTAAAGTTGCCAACTTTGGAGTAATGATTTGGTTACATAAGAAAGAAAACAAATCTGAAAATTTGTTGCCATTCTTATTCACATTATTGTCCTGCCAACACTCATAGGAATAATATCCAAATTTATCATAGTTGTAGCACTGCACCTATTCCTTGTTTCATAATTTTTTATTCCTCTGCCACGGTATTTACTCCCTCCTCTGTTATGACTAGTTTCTTTTTTATCAATGTTGTTGTCATTTTAGTTATCTTAAGAATTTGAATTTCTTGTTTTGCCACCTCTTGACATTCCACGTGATCTCTTAGTTCAACCTCCACGAGTTTTATTTTGCTATTGACTAGTTCTAGCCTGAAACATGTATTCAACACTTTTTCAGAACTCTTTCTTTCGTTAACACATTGTTCACGTGCCTCCAAAGAGTTATGTTATTCTTCTATCATTAATGTTTCACGATCTCTTCACACACCAGTCATCACAATCTTTCTTATGAAATATGGGTACACTTCCCAGTATACCAGCAACAGCCATGAAAAGCGCTCACTTGAATTCTTCACAACGTACAACCTCCCACACCAACAGTCCTATGAACTCGTGCTCTGGATACCACTCTATTAGGCCTTGGAATCACTCGCTTTCACACACTTGCTCTGCTATCTACTAGACCAAGGCACAAACATATTACACTACTAAAAAAATACACATTTTCTACCGATTTTTTTTTCTGAAAACTTTTTCTTAAAAAATAATTATAAATTTTGTTATGAATAATAATTTGTAAAAAATTGATACAGACTTTTTTGCAAAATATTCTCTAAACATTTTTCATAAAAAATTTGGTAAGACATGCGAATTTAATAATTTTATAAAAAATAATTATTCGTAAAAGAATTATTTATTAATTAAAATTAAAAAAAATATTTTCTTACAAGATTTTATAATAAATTTATAAAAAAAAATCTCATTAAACGTGAAAAATTCTACACACATACACATATTGCTAATATACACATTATGCAAAGAAAACAAGAGATAATTTTCTCATTATCAATTTAAACTGAATTACATCAAAGGTTTATAAACAGTCCATAATAACACTTAGGAGAAACAAAAAATAATTATTACAATTCTTTCTTTATTATTTACCACAAATTCAAGAAAGCTATGCTTCAAGTGGATTGCCAAAAGCAAAAGTAGAAAGAAATTTCTTTTTATCATATTTTTTTATGTGCTCCGCGCTTTGTTGACTAACCAACGGAATTGGGAATTGTAAAGTAAATGTTTCTTCTTTTTTTTCTTTTACAATCTAAATTCTTTATATCTTTATCTTTTGTAATTGACTTTTGTCGTCAAAAAGCATTTAACATATTAGAAAAATGATTGTGGTCGCTTATCTACTTTTGTATAATCTTTTAACATGGCGAAATTGGAAATTGTTAATTGAAAACCAAGATTAACTATTGATGTAGCTATTCATGTTCTTATTTTTCTTTTACTTCTTCTTTTTCTTTACAGTTTTCAAATTTTTTTCTTTATTTTTCTTCTATTTTTTTGAATATTTCTTCTTATTATTTATTCATCTTCTTCAAATTTCTGTAAAGGGATACCTATTTTTCTTCCTTCGTTTTAAATATTAGTATAACATGCTTATTTTCTGGTTTTGCCCTACCTTCCTTAAACTTAAGTAATAAAATGTATAAATTTTCTTATCTTTTATCTACTCTTCCATCTTTATAATTTTATTTTGTACTGACACTGTTATTTCTCAATGTAGTGTAAATGTTGGTGGTATAACACCTCCTGGCCCACCCCAGCAATGTCAGTGTCAGGTCTGCAGCCCAATACACCCTAACCCCTCGCCCCAAGTGTCCCCCCACTTCGCAAGGCAGGTTGTTGTCAGTGGGTATCGAACTCCCAACCTGAACTTTAACACCTTGGCAAACCAGAAGATGTTACCTAAGATCTTCTGGTTTGCCAGGGTGTTAAAGGTCAGATTGGGAGTTCGATACCCACTGACAACAACCTGCCTTGCGAAGTGGGGGGACACTTGGGGCGAAGGGTTGGGGTGTATTGGGCTGCAGACCTGACACTGGGGTGGGCCAGGAGGTGTTACAGCACAACTGGTAACATCTTCTGGTTCACCAGGGTGTTAAAGGTCAAGTCTGGGGTTCGACCCCGACTGGCAACAACCTGCCTTGCGAAGTGGGGGGACACTTGGGGCGAAGGGTTGGGGTGTATTAGGCTGCAGACCTGACACTGACATTGCTGGGGTGGGCCAGGAGGTGTTACAGGTGGTGATGATTGTATTGATTAGGTATGATATTTTGAATCACCAGTAAAAAAAAGGAGAATCTATGACGACTTATTATGACAGGTATAAGTCACATATCATAATAAGTTGACCGGTGGCCTTTTTATAATAAAAGTAACAATTCTTATGACTGGTAAAAAGGGATCTATCATAATAAGTGTGAATGAAAAATTTATTATGACAGGTGCAGAGGACCTACCATAATAGATGGACGCGGTGACAAAATTGAAATTATGTTAAAAATATATTATGATAAATTTAGAGAAACATATCATAATATCTTTAAATTCCTAATTTTTTCATTCCCTCTTTTCTCTTTCTCTTTCTCATTTTCATTCTTTTTCCAAAAGTCACATATCATAATAAGTTGATCGGTGGCATTTTTGTAATAAAAGTAACAGTTCTTATGACTGGTAAAAAGGGATCTATCATAATAAGTGTGAATGGAAAATTTATTATGATAGGTGTAGAGGACCTACCATAATAGATGGGCGCGGTGACAAAATTGAAATTATGTTAAAAATATATTATGACAAATTTAGAGAAACCTATCATAATATCTTTAAGTCCCTAATTTTGTCCTTCCCTCTTTTCTCTTTCTCTTTCTCATCTTCATTCTTTTTCCAAAAGTATACTTTCTTTCTCAAACAGTCATGTTGCCTTCTTGTTTCACATTGCCATCGCTGCTCCGTTCATCACTCCGTTCGCCGCGCCATTTGCCGCATCGATCGTCGCGTCGTTCGTGCACTGTCCTCGCATCGTTGCACGTCGTTCGTGCACCGTCCACGCGCTGTCTGCTCGCCGTCCACACCATCGGCGCACCGTCCTTGCTAACATGTGTAGAACATGGGTAGGTATAGTAGTATACTACCACTTGCCCAAAGGGAAGAAAATTTCCTACTAATAAGAATAATACTTTCAATGGTGAAGGAAGCTTGAGCTAGCAAGAGATTTAGCACAAACATGGCTAATGACGATGAACCCAAAAACCATCTCTTCGGCATCAAAAATCTCTCTCATATGACTCTCCTAAAACTATGACACCAGAATACCTATCATAGTAAACTCGTTTTACCTGTCATTATAAGTCTAGTCTATTACTATTATCCAGTAGTGAATATTTTTCACGGATGATGATAAAAATTGCACACACATTTTTGCTTAAACAAAATATGTAAATGAAATTCATTGAAATGATTTTCGACAGGAAATATTCATGGTTCAGTATGGTTTGATTTCAATTTAATATAAAATTCGAACCAGTCCAAAATAATATTTTGTGATGCTCCATTTGAAATGCTTTCGGAGATGTTTTCGCTATAAAATTTTTAAATATTTACTTACAAAAGATAGGTATATATTGTATGATGAAAAATTACCCAAATAAAGAGACATGCTATTGTTTATTGTATAATTTTGTAAAGACATAATTTCATGTTTCTCTCATTTTCATAAAAAAATTAGTAACCTTATAGATAAAAAATTAGATTGCATATTTACTATAACATCCTGACAAGTATACATATAATAGCCAAATTGCAAAACAATTTTTAAGAGATACACATCATATAACTGCCGACAACAATACATATAATAGCCAAATTGCAAAACAATTTTTGAGATACACATCATATAACTATTATGACACCGGATTATGTAAATAATTTTGTCTCTCTTGGAAAAGAATTTCATCATATATATATAGTGTTTAATTTCATGTAACAACATATGTCTCTTTTGGAAAATAACTAATTCTTATAATTTTTATCCAAGCCAACTTAACCACATTATGCAATTAATTTTAGATTTTAGAAATAAAACTACAGCTTATGTAAAGCTCCAAAAATTTTGTATTTATATTCAAATTAAAGATGATTGAATCAAGAACCAAATGCAAAAAGAACTAACTTAATTGAATAACCATAGAGAAAGTTATGCACCAAACAAGCAACAAAGGTCAATGTTGTCAACAACCAAAATTATAGGGATCTTGCGATATAAACTGCTCTCACTAAAGACCTCTGATTCAAGATCCTACCAGTCAAAGTCAAGAACTATGTGACTAGGATCAGCTGTTAAAATTTTAGATTGATCCAACAGTTAACAAAGTTGGAACCTTCATTTTACGAAAAGTGTGCAGCGTAGGAAAATGGGTAGCGCCACACCATATGCTTCTTTGTTGTGAGATTTTGACTTGTTCCACTGCACAATTTGGTATCTTGCACTTTTATCTTCTCAAACTCATTTCAAAGTTGTTTATAAATGATACCAAACTGAACAATTGCAACAATCAATATCTCTCATTCCCATTGCATTCTAAACTACCTACATTCTACATTTACCAAGTCTATCAATTAGCAAAGGCAGAACATTAGCTAAGTAATATCAAACCCTTAATTCAAACATGGTTACAACCCCAAAGTCCAACCTTGTACCATATTCTACATCACCTGCCAAAATAAAAGAGTTTCATCCCCATTCAACTCAAAAACCATATTTCTCTAAGACCCGCAACTTAATCTCACATGCATCCACTATCAACATGTCACTATAACCCACCAAATTCAATATATGTATATATGTTTCTCATAAAATAGACAACCACAAATTCTTTGGTTGAGAAAGAATAGTTTAAAAAATCTAAATAAAACTTGGTATATTAATTTAGTATTCAAATTTTTGAACCGATTTTAGTTATTATTCTAGATTAATTTGATTTTGAAACTTGTTCAGTGATAAGATATTTCTAGAACCTGAAACATCCCGTCAGGATGTTACGGATTTTAATAATAAAATGAAGAAAATAATAATTACTCTACATTTAATAAAACATCATTTCTCAAAAGTGCGGGAAACTTAAATCTTTTATTATATCCAAGATAATCCAAAACCATGATTATAAACCACAACAAAATCTCCAAAGTTTGAGTAATAAAGGGTTACAATTTATGTCCAAAAAACATAAAATATATAAACAAAAAAACTCTCAAGCTATCCCCGCTCCGAAGCTAAGCCTCACCAGAACCACCTGCAACAACATCATCTACTCACGTACCGCGTACACGATCATCGCCAAACACAAGCAGATAGGGTGAGCTTAACAGATAAAACATATAAAAATGCATATACATGTAAAACATTCATATATTTATATCATACAATCACCCCCAGAAGTTCTATATCACATGGCCACAACAATGTTATTCGAGTTCTACATCTTCTAGTGATTACCTCAAGATGACTAGCTGTCATACCTATCGGCCACAATCGATAGAGTACGTGCGAGAAACCATTGCTACGGATCATATACCGTAACACTAGGTGGAGTTCCCAAATATGAACAGAGTTCGTAATGTCCCAAGACTACCAAACTCGTCAGCTAACTAATGAAGAGGGCAATCTATCTGGACTCATCCGTGCTGGCCACAACCAGCACACTCATACCGTAACACTCGCCAACCCGAGCTCAACTCAAGGGTTCCTCGTGTTCATCCGCCATCCCAAGCCCAACTCGAGGGATGCCATTTCGAGCTTAACTCGAGGAATGCCACGTGCTTAACCCCTATCCCGAGCTCAGCTCAAGGGATACATTCCAAGCTCAACTCAAGGAACACCAGCAACCCACCTTTGAAGCATCACCACAAGCCTTATAGATCACGCATGCAGAATCCAGCAACCCTAGGCTACAGTAGCAAAATCGCCTGGCGGGGGACACGTACCGCCAGGCGCACATGCGCTTCTGATGTTCAATCCTGCCGTTATCGCCTAGCGGGTCCACCATGACCGCTAGGTGCCACACCTCTCTGAAGCTTTCTGAACCTGCAGCTTCCGCTTGGCGATTCCAAGCCTGCCGCCCGGCGCTGCACCAATAATCACATGATTTCTGGTTTGACACACTCTTGACTAGATTCCACCCCTTTAATCCTGTAATCGCACCTCCAAATTCCTAAATTCTTTTTATATTTGAGTCGTTATGGTTCCATATACTCCCATACACTGTCCATCACCATTCATGACTACTAAAATTTATTTCAAATTTTGCTAAGTAGGCAGCCCACTTGCCCCAACCACAAAACTGTGACTTTCCACCAATTTAGACGTGATGGCCTTGCTTAATAGGAAACCCCTAGTACTTTCATAGAAACCTAATTACCACACCAACTAACCCTTAATTATAAATCATGTTATCAACCTACCCTCTTATGGAATGACATGGGTCTCATGCCCACTATTACATCCTTACTTAGGAACTCTACTCTTGCTGGTACCAAATCCACCAATCTCTAAATTCAACACTACTGATGGCTTAATAAGATTCTTTACAACATTGCTCTTATTGTCATGGTCCTCCAACCCCTATTAGATTTCACATAATTTTCATACTACAATGTAGGTCTTTCATCCCCTTAAATCCATGTCCTAATGGTTTAACAATTACTCTTTCATTATTAATCAAATTCACCAAATCTCAAACACCCCTCTTCCCTTCACAGCACCCAACATCGCATAGACCTGCAATGGTGCCTAGCGACACGTAGCTTGTTGTTGGGCGATGCACCAGTTTCTGGAGATTCCAGAACTTCACCTCACTCTGCGCGAATACCATTTTCTAACTTTCCAACCCTTCTAGAACTCGTTCCTTTGTTCACTCCCCTCATTCATCTGGACCAGGTTCATACAATAAAATATACTTATTGATTTTACAAATGAACATACAACTACTCAATGTGATTCAACATCAATTTTCATTGTTCGTGAAATCCCCAATTTCCAACCCTAAAACACCTTTCCACTGTTCCATTCAATCATGCCCTCAAATATGTGAATTTAAACGCCATTTGACATAAAAAAACATCCTCTACCAATTACAGTTAGCTTTCCCTTCAATCAGAATATTTCCAGAACCCAGAAATTTCCAAAATCGACCCAATATGGCTCGTGTCGCCTGGCGGTTCAATCACCAGTGCCAGGCGCTTCACAAACACCCTGAAAATAATGGTTAAATCAGCTATGCGTCGCCTGGCAATCGGGAGCTTACCGCCAAGCGGTTCCTCTTCAGGAACCCAGAAAAGGCTATCATGGCATGTGCCGCCTGGCGGCTATGTATAGCCCACCAGGCGGTTTCTGGAAATTTTCCAGAAACACGAAAATTTTCATACAACAGATGTTCATGGAACTAAACACATACATTAATCATACAATTCATGCTTGCATAAAATGTAACATAAAAAACTCTCCCAACATGGTTTCCTTTGCTTAAAACCTTGACACTTGGAAAATTCTCCCTTGATCACCAATGACCCTCCTTGGTTCTTCTCAATTCAGCCCCAAAGCTTCACTCAATCCTCACCCCTCTCAAATTTCTTGCTTTCTTCTGCAAACACAATGGCAACCCACCAAAACTTTCTCTTTTACCTCTAAATGACCTTTTTAATTGGGTCTTAATGTGGGGTTAACGGAGTAAAACGAAAATAACATTAATCTATGTTAATTACCATTCATTAGTTGTCTCATGATGGTTTTCCAGCCCTCCTTGGTTGCTAGGGTTTCATCTACCCTTTCATATTCAAGCCAAAACTAAGTTTAGTAAAAATAAAGTTTAATTTGGGTTCTCCAAAGCTTGAACCCACAACCATGCCAATGCCAAATCAATGCTAAATCATTCAACCCATTCATATTTCATGTTGAATAATATAATTAAATGATTATATCATCCCACAACATGATCAACAAATATTTAAAAATAATAACAAATAAATAACACACAATTAGCATACATAAGACTTAAACTCAAGTCCTCTCACAACAACTAAGTACTCTCAACCATTTGACCTAGTACTTTTCCGCGTCATACAAATTTGAATTTAATGTCATAAAAGCTTCTACTATCCGCATTTATTAATTAATTAATTACATTTCACGGGTCTTATAGAAACCACCCTTCAATGATGATTATTTCAACTTTCTATATGTGTTTACTTCTTTAAAGACCTGAATGTTTTTATTTCTTGTACCGACTTTAGATGTCAAATGTTAACTATTTTCGGTGATACTTCAAATCAACTCCACTTTTGATGTTCTTGAAGGTTTTCAAAATTATGTATCATTAATTCTACATCACCCTTGTATCATTAATTCTTGTTTTTTAGTAGTAGTTGAGGGCTAACCACAATAAGACAAGCGATTAAATCTCATGTTATAGAGAGGGTAAAGGTGGGCGAAAGGAAATAGAAAAAAGTAAATTGTAATTTGGAGATGATACTCCTTTTATTTGTCAAGACAAAGATCACAATGTGATGATGATAAAATGCATTTTTAGATGTATTGATCTAGCATCATGGCTGAATGTGAACATCTACAAGAGTAAATTGGAAGGAATAGGGATTACAGAAACCATTTAAAACAACTTACTATATATATTTCATACTGTCAGGTTTTTACAGAGGGAGTTTCACCTATATAGTCCTAACAATCTCCCCTCAAGGGTGAGTCCCTTCAACCACATTGGTACACTCCCCCTCCATACCACTTGTCAGGTTATAAGGAGGGGTATCACTGGGGAGATACAACACCAGTGAGATCTGAGCCTAACCACATAAGACACTGACACCACTCTCAACCCAAAACCTTAAGGCAATGGGTTTATGGGTCTTTATTCTTATATAGTGCTCTACTTTCTCAATTCTGGTCAATGTGAGACTTAGACTCACACTTGGATTCCTAACACATACATAGTGTTTAATGTTTTCTAAATTTTTAATATTTTGTTTTCTAAATTTTATAAATTCTACATCTTTTTAAGAAAAACATATTTCATCGCAAATAAAAATCATAAAACGATATATCATCATCAAGAAACGTATATCATCTTAAAGAGATTTTATTATCAAAGTTTCTACACAATTTATGATCAAAGTCTTCTACACAATTTATTGAGAAATCATTTGAAAGTAGAACCTTTTACAACACATTATGAAAATACATTTAAACCAACAACTGATACAACATCTTGTAACATGAAGAGTCGCTTACTTCAAATTTGAAATAAGATCACACAAAAAGTTCAACAACCATCCACCTGCAAAACAAATTTAAAAATAAAATAAAATTGATTGATATAAATAGTAAAATTATATGAGAGAAATTTCCCAGTTTTCTTTCAATAAATAAACAATTTGTTAGTTCACATTTATTCAACTTTGTTCTTAGTACCTTCCTTGCAAATATTATTAAACATAATGCTGATTATTATACATGTGTTCACTTTTATCATCATAATTAATTATTTTAGAAAAATTTTGGGTCTGTAGAGATCATAAAATATATCTTATTTGTGTTTTTTCTTATGGAAGGTTTAGGTGTTGTTTGTGAATTTTATTAATATGTTGAGAAGGAAACGTACTATTCATAGGTTTTGTTCTCTCGTCTCTTTCATTTTTATTGGTATTGTACATAGGTTGAGGTATTTCTAATATCTTATTCTTTTATTTATATATTATATATTGTTGATAAAAAGAATAAACTATTTTAATTGAGTGGTGTGCATTCAAATTTGAAATATACGACTAAGAATCGGGGATGAACAGATCAACATCTAATCAAGAATAAAAATTTATCAATGAATATATAAAAATAGTGAATTACAAGAACTAAAATATGTTATTTGAAAGAAGCAATTTTTGTAAAAAGAAAAGAGAAAATCATATACGTTGCCAATCATAATTGGAAACCTTTTTCTAACTCTTCTTAATTTTGTACAAAGTCGTGATTGTTCTTTCATTAGTTTGTGTTAGTAATTATGAATTAGACTTAAGCATATTCACTACAACGTACCTGCTATCGTAGCTTTGATCAACTTGCAAAAATTTACAGTATCCAGCATAGTTGTATCTCAGTTTGTGAATTTGTTCAAGAAGCTCAGGTAAGCAATTCTCCAAGGTTTCCAAATTAGAATTGGTCCTAATAAGCCCCAAAATCCTACAAAGAATCCTACTCCCATGCTCATGTATAACGCTTCAAAGAATTAATAATCATCTCCATCCTTTTCTGTTGCTGCTTCTGCCTTTGCTGTTCTATTCTCTCCAGGACAACTTTTGTTCATTTCTTCACCACAAAGATCAATATTTCCTTCAAAACTAGACCTTTCAAATGTCTGCAAATGTCTTCCCAATGGAATTCTTCCAGAAAGAGAGTTGTATGACAAGTCTAGTTTTCCTAAGAAATCAAGTTGGGAAAGAGAAGAAGGAATTCTCCCATGCAAATCATTTCTTGACAAGTCAAGAGATTCAAGTGAACTTAAATTTCCAATTTCAGAAGGAATTTCTCCATTCAAATTGTTTCTTGATAAATTTAAAGAAACCAGCCCAACCAAACACACAACTTCTTTTGGTATTTCACCTGTAAAATTATTGCTTGAGAGATCAATACTCTTAAGATTCAATTGGGGATCTCTGAACACCTGTTCCACACCTTTCCACACACACGTTATGTCAAGCCTGTAGTCCAAAGACACGAAGAAACCGTAGATTTCCCTATAAGTACTAGTATTGTACTCATATATAAGGCGCTGAGTTTCACTTCTGTTGATGCTCTTTTCAGACATGACAGTAAAATTCTTTAAGCATGCTGGAATTGCTTTTGATAACTTATTCCTGGAGAGATTCAACAATTGAATATGCCTTAAATAACAAAGTTGAATTGGAAAATGTTCAGAGAAGTGATTCCCTTGCATGTTCAAGATTATCAATTGCTGCATGCTTTCTCCAACCCATGATGGTATTGGACCAGACAACTTATTTTCTCCCACATCCAACATAAATAAGTTAGTGCAATTCTTCAAACTGGAAGGCAGTTCACCTGTTAACTTATTATTTCGTAAAACCAACGCTTCTAATTTAAAAAGGTTCCCCATGGAGATGGGAATATTCCCAGACAACTCATTGTTGCTCAAATCAAGAAATAGTAATTGGTTTAAAGATTGCCAACAATCAGGGATTTGTCCCTTTATTTGATTGTTTGATAAATCTAAGGTTTCCAAATACGATACCATGATTTTGTAACATAAGAAAGAATAGAAATCTGAAAATTTATTTTCAGAGATGAACAACCCTGAAGCTTGGAGCAAAAATGATGGAAGTGAACCCTCAAATTGATTTGAGTATAGAATTATAGATGGTCTATAAGAGAGCTTTAATGGTATATCTGGAATTGCACCATTGAGATTATTGTGAGATATGTTTAACCATTCCAAATTTTGCAACTTGTTCCAAAACCATGATGGTACAGAATCATTAAGCTCATTATCAGATATATCCAGCGACATTAAGGAATTTTGTGTCTGGAGCCAACCAGGAAAACTCGGACCTAGCTTGCAAGATGCTAACATCAATGTTGTTGCTTGAAAAGGGGGAACCCAACTAGAGACAAATCTTAGAGACAATGTGTTGTAGGATAAGAATAAGCTTTGTAATTTGGAAAAATTAGAAAGATGAGATTCAGTGACATCACCCTCTAAAGAATTCCCATACAAGCTTAAATACTCCAACTCAGATAGCAATGTGATGCTTTTTGGTATCTTGCCAGTAATTTGGTTATATGATAAATCCAAATTTTGAAAAACGTGTCTATTGCACCATGAAGAATTTTGAAAAAAATGAGAAATTTCCCCATTCAACTTGTTATTTGAAAGGTCTAAGGTCTGTAATCTGCACATGTTTCCAAAGAAAGACGGAATCTTGCCTTGTAGTTTGTTTCTATGGACATAAAAACTTTCAAGAGAGTTTATTACTTTTCCAAATCCATCTGGAATGGGACCTTCTAACATGTTGTCATAAAGGTTAAGGGTCTCTAGATTCGTGGTGTAGTTCATAAGCCAGTAAAACAAAGTAGATGATTTCAATAGATTTGAGGAGAGATAGAGTATAACAAGGGAAGAGGAAGAATTAATTGTGGAAGCAGAGGAAATAGGAAAACTTCGATCTGTAAGACTGCAGTTATACAGATAAAGTATTCGTAGTTTAGAGCCAAAATTACCTTCAAAAACTGATGATGTTAGATTATTCCAAGAGAGATCAAGAATATTAAGAGATGGAAAATTTGGATACAGAAAAGATGAAAAAGCAATGTCATTACCCATAAGATAAAGCTCTTGTAGGTGAAGGCTAAAATTGAATAACAGTTGAAATGTTGAGGAAGTTAGCACATTAAAAGACAGATCAAGGACAGTTAGAGAAGTTGAAAAGTTGGAATGAGAAGGAAACAGAGTTTTGATATTAGTATCTGAAAGAGAACAGTCAACAAGCCTCAACTCTACTAAGTTTGGAATGAGCGCATTGATAGATTGTAGCCAATGGCGCGAGATGCTGAGATTATGCAATGAACTCAACTCTAGAGTTGTTAAGGAGTGGAGATTAGACAACCACTCTGAATCCTCAGCTTCTATATTGAAATCACCGCCTAACCCAAGAGTTTGTAAGTTAGGAAGATTCTCATTCCGAAAAGGGATGGCTCCAGAAAGAGTGTTACCTGCAAGATTAAGATAATGTAGTCGCTTGAGATTCCTAAGTTGAAATGGGATGGCTCCGGACAGGAATTCTCTCCAAGATTAAGATATTGTAGCTGCTTGAGATTCGTAAGTTGGAATGGGATTTCTCCTGATAGATAATTCCCTCGAAGGTCAAGATATTGTAAGTGTCTAAGATTCCCAATCTGAAAAGGAACTGGTCCCAGAAGAAGATTTCCTCCGAGTTCTAGATACCTTAGAAGTGAAAGCTTTCCAAGTTGGATAGGAATCCTCCCACTAAATTGAGTAAATGAGAGGTTGAGATATTTTAAGTTGGTGAAAGAGCAAATGGCTTGTGAGATGTGATTCAATCGAAATTTATTATTGCTGAGGTCCAGATGTTGAATGTATTGCAAGTGAATCAATGAAGTGAGATTGATTGCACCTTTCAATTGTGAATCCGAAAGATGAAGTAGAATTACATGACCAGTTTGATGGTTGCATTGAATGCCTTCCCAAGTGCAGCAATCTGTATTATTTTGATGGTGAGTCCATGTAGAGAGTATGCCATGGTCATCTACGAGGCTTTGTTTGAAGTTGAGGAGTGCATCTCTCTCCTCCTCTCTGCACTTTGCATCAGGAGGCATTGTGAATCGGAGAGCAAATCCTGAGGCACGGAATAAAAGGAGAGCAGCATATAATATTTTGAGAAAGTAACGCCACATTGTAAGTTGCTGAAATCAAGATAACGCCAATGTTATATAATCTCAGTTTTTCTTTTGGTGATGTTAAGAAAGCTTCATTGAATCATCATTTATATCACTTCATAAACAAAGCGTTCAATTGTTCAACCACTACAGTCCACCAACCTATGCTTCAATTATTGCCAAAACCCAATGTAGAAAGAAACTCCTTTTTCTTATCACATTTTTTATTCCTACTACGCGCTTTGTTGACTACTGACCAACACAATTGGGAATGTAAAGTAGATGCTTTTTTCTTTACAATCTAAATTCTTTCTATTTTTATCTTTAAATGATAATCATATTTGATTTTTGTCGTCAACCAAATATTTAGCATATTAAAAAAGTTATCAATGTTACTTAACTTCTTTTGTTTAATGTTTTAACGTGTCGAGATTTAAAATTAGTCATTGAAAAGTAAGATTAGTTATTCATGTAAGTTAGTCATTCGTGTCCTTATTCTTTTCTTTTTATAGTTTTCAATTTATTCTTTCTTTTTCTTCTTCTACTTCTTTTTCTTTTTGCATATTTCTTCTTCTTACTGATTTGTGATATTAATGTTTTTCTTCTTCAAAATTCGGTAAAGGACAACCCTTCTTTCTTCCTTCTTTTTAGCTTTTATTAAAACACTTATTTTCTTCTTTTCTCCTACCTTCTTTAAACTGAAGTAAAATGTACAAATTTTCTTATTTCCTACTTTATCTATTCTTCTCTCCCCCATTCATTCTTTATTACTTTTGTTTTTCATCTCCATCGTTTATTTATTATTTATTGACACTGTTATTTCTTACTTTTGCTTCTCATTTTCTCCGTGTAGTGAAAATATCACTGGTAGATCTGATAAAAAAATTGGAGGGACCAAAAATCTTATATATTTAATTATTATTACTAATATAACAAAAATATATATAATAATAAAAGTATATATAATTTAGTATTTGAATCTTGATACCTTTTTTTTTTTAAAAATTATAATTTTGATATAAAACTTATTTTAAATAATTTTTTCTAATTTTATTTCTTTTTCTGTATATTCTTATATTTGAGAACATTTTCTTATAATAAATTTTAAATAATTAATATAATTTAAAAAAATTAATATGAAATTTTTTATTTATAATTCTTTCCCAATCTCGGATGGAATTTCTCCATTCAAATTGTTTATTGACAAATTCAAAGAAACTAACCCGATGTACGTAATTTCTTTTGGCATTTCACCTGTTAAATTGTTACATGAGAGATAATGCTACGAAGAATCAATTCGGGATCAGTGAAGCTGCGCTCCATACCTTTCAACATCCATGTTATGTGAAGCTTGTAATAACTACCATTGAAAGCACTATAAATTTCATAGTATGTACTATTATACCAATGCACACGACTTTCAGTTTCAGTTCTCTTGATGCTCTTCTCAGACAATGCAGTCAAATTATTTAAGCAAGTTGGAATTCTTTCTGATAACTTATTTCTTGAAAGATCTAACAATTGAATCCGCCTCAAATAACATAGATGACGAGTAAAATTTCCAGAGAAGTGATTGCTTCGCATTATCAAGATTATCAATTGTTGCATGCTTTCTCCAACCCATGATGGTATTTGATCAGTCAACATATTCTAACTCACATCCAACATAATTAAATTCTTGGAATTCTGCAAAGAGGAAGGCAACTCACCCATTAAATTATTATTTGGTAAAACCAAAGCTTCCAATTTGACAAGGGTGCCCATGGAGATGGGGATCTTCCCTCACAATTGATTGTTGCTTAAATCAAGAAACAATAATTTATTTATTGATTTATACTATCTAAGCTTTCCCTAGACAGTTATAGGATTTGAATTAAAATTTAAATAAATTACAAATAATTATCCTAGAACTGTTCTTAACGATTTCAAAGTTCACATGGCCTAAGCAGTTAACATCCATTAAGTCTCCAGGACGGTTATTGCGGATTTTGTTCTACATGTCATCGATGGTTATTCTCGATTTGAGTTCTCCTCGATTTAGATTTTGACGGAGGACAAACCAAAGGCTGCCAAAGAGTTGGCATCCATCTCATAAAAGAAAACGGTAATATTGTCCTTTATGGGTTAGAAAATGGAACACACTTGAAAAGGAAAAAAAGTGAAACTAGTCTACTCTTTTAAGTTATAGTCCTATCAAAGTCCATTTTATGGGTTAGAAAAACTAAACATGTTAACCATATGAAAAGAAGAAAATAAAATTGGTCCAAAGACCGTAATCTGTCCATGTCCTAATCAAATCAATTTTGTGATACAAAACATGCTACACATTTCAAAAGAACATGAAACTAATCCAAAAAGACCAAGCAACTAATTATTGTGTTTGAACCCATTTTATGGGTTAGAAAAATTAAACATGTCGACACTTGAAAAGAATAAAATGAAATTAGCCCAAAGACCTTAAGTTATTTATTGTCCTAGTCCATTTTACTGTCGGCAAACTCAACAATTGATAAGAAAAATAAAATGAAACTGATCCAAACATTTCTAACAATTTCTTGATTATTAAATCAAATGTATGGTTTTCTATTAATTCTTTATCATAATTAAAATTATCACACAAATTAAATGAAAATAAAAAATAAATAAATAGAAACATGTTGGGTATCAGAGTACTAGCACAAGTACTTACAACTAAAATAAAAGATGAAAATAAAGGAACAAAAACAGATAATAGACAATGAATTTAATTTAGGGTTAAATATGTTTTTGGTACCTCAAGTTTCAGCGAAATTTGGAATTAGTCCCTCATCAAAACTTTTGACCAATTTAGTCCTTCATCTTTAAAATGCGTCGTTTCAAGCGCATTTCATGATAGTATTTAAATTATTGACACTGTTTGACACATTTTTGCTTTAATGTTAACTTAAATACTATCATGAAATGTGCTTGAAACGTAAGATAAACTTAACAAAATTTTGTTAAAAGGACTAAATTCACGCATTTTGAAAAATGAAGGATTAAATTGATATAAAGTTTTGATAAGGGACTAATTCCAAAATTCACTGAAACTTGAGGGACCAAAAACATATTTAACCCTTTAATTTATTCAAAGAAAGGAAAAATTACATACCATTCTCTCTAATCCCAAAGAGAAAACAATGACAACCCCTCTCTTGGAAATAGGAAAAACTAATACAAGGAGAACCTTAAAGGAGAAACTAACCTTCTCTCTTAGAGAGAAACTAATATTCTCTCTTAATTCTTCTCTCAAGCCAATAAAGCAAAAGGAATATGAAGGGAGAGACTTTGGGATGATTTCCTAAGGAAACACTGGACTCCTTTTATAATATTAAAAGTAAGTCCCAAAGTAAGTTCCCATCGATGTGGGACTTCTTTTCTCACAATCTCCCACTTGAAGATTTTGATGAAATTAATCAAATCTTCACACCATGCTTTATTCTTTGCCTTCATGTTGCTTGTTCTTCTGATAGACTTCAGTAGGATCGAATCCACGTAGACTTTATTGACACATAATTCTGATCCTCCAAAACGCAATGCAACACCTGAGGTTCCTTCTAATGATCTCTTATCAATACTTCACTACTCTCCACCAACCATGAACCTATTAACCACTCTCACTGCTTGTGCAATGTTTGGTCTTGTACATATCATAGCATTCATAAGGTTGTCCACCACCGATGCACTCGGTACTCGAGACTTCTCCATCCTCTCTTCTTCACTGCTAGGACTCATACGTGAGGAACAATTGATAGAAAGTGTGGTCGAAATTGGCTTGCAACCTTGCATGTTGAAGCGCCACAAGATTATCAGTAAGTATTTCTTCTGAGAAAGCCAAACCTTCCTATCTTTTTTGTGTTCGTGAATTTGCATCCCTGAAATCCTTGTTTGCTAGTTCCAAGTCCTTCTCATACTTCCTAGCCAATTGTGCCTTCAATTCCTAGATTTGAACTTTGTTAAGGATCTACCTCCAACATATCATCCATATACAACATCAGTGGTCTAAACACTCAGTCTGTTGTAATCGAGGCTTATGAAGGAATCAAACCTCTGGTACGAACACGTAAGCTCTCTCTTTAAACTGTACTGAGATTTGTTCAATCATGCAAACCAAGTTTTCTTATTCTTTAACGCCTTCTGGTTGGAGCATCATTTCATTTCTGCTTAACAATAACCTTGTGGGTAGTGGGACCCACAAGTGGTACCCTTTCACATTGTTAGCATAGCCCAAGCACTTAATTTTCCCCAGTTTTAAGCTCTACTCGTGCTTTGGATTCCTTGAACTGGTAACAACACATTTGACTTCCTCTTGACGTAGTACACCCACAATCTCTTGGAGTAAACTTTGATTCTCCTAGTGATAACCTTGGTGATTCCCTTACATTAGAGTAAACCAAGTCTTCTTGTGTTTTCCTTTTTATGGTAGTCAAACTAGCAATCTGCGATCTATGACTATGTTTGTTGGCTTACCACACAGTGCTCGCGTAGAGGTAAAACAACCTTCTTAAGCCCGAGTAAGAGATTACGTTCTGCCTGGATTTGCAAACTTCGCTCTGACTTATACCCAAGTTTACGATGTCACGTCAACACCACTTCTTCTTGACTTGTCGATGCAACTATTGCATTAGCTTCCTGCAACATATCTTCCAAAAGCACATACACATCTGCCATGATCTTCTGCGTTTTCATGACTTACTGGATCTCTCCTCTTCTTCACGGAATATCTTCGTCCTCCGAGGTATTTGCCATACAACCTTGTGAGGTTGATGCCTCAGAGTTCTTTCCTCCATTCTTCAAATGCCAACAATCTTTCTTCACATGCCCTCTTTTGCCACAATGGTAGC
>Ga0209589_1006120_pt1 | contig 20081 bp, 10 predicted proteins | sample CowpeawhiteBW_FD_187525 | JGI IMG/M metagenome (GOLD analysis project Ga0209589, IMG submission 187525) | Root nodule microbial communities of legume samples collected from California USA - Cow pea white BW (SPAdes) (version 2) | ecosystem: Host-associated > Plants > Roots > Nodule | place: USA... | reverse complement strand
GTTTTTTTTTTTTTTTCTGGGGCAGTTAGACTAGCAAAATTAGCAGTTGATAAGGTGTTGAATGCACCGTGTACATCAGTCTTATATCCCAAACACGGTGGAAATCTGCACTGTTTTACAGCGGTAACGCCATGTGCGATGCTAGACATTCTCACTCCTTCTTATAATACTGAAGAAGGAAGGAAGTGTACTTACTATCATGACTATCCTTATTCAGCTTTCGGTAAGTAACTGCTCTGTAACATTGCTTCTTTTATATGCATCATTATAATATATTGTGGTGATCAAGGTTTTAATGGCACATCATATCACATGATTCAATTGCTACATGATTATGGATTAAGGAATGAGAAATTGAATTACTATTCTTATTTCTGAAAATATGGTGATGCCCTTAAGAAGTTAGTATTCCTTTATAGAACTCATGCATTGTTTATAGGAAGTGAGTCAAATATGAGATTTGTACGAGTGATTTTGTTGATGCCTGTGTCTCTGCAGCAGCTGGAAATGCACCTGTATGTGATGGGGAAGAGGAGGAATATGCTTGGCTTGCAGAGTTAGAATCACCTCGTGATCTTTATATGCGTCTGGGGGAATATGCTGGTCCAAATATTCAGCACTAGCTCTGGTTGCTTCAATTTTAAAGCACTTTTATGTTTCCAGTTATGAAGGTGGGTGACGTTAACGCCTGAAAATTCAGGTATCACATATTGTACCTGGAAGTTAGAGACCAGAGGATCTAAATTGCTGATGAATGGCATGTTCTAGTTTATATATATATGCCTCCTTTTGCCAATGCGTTTGAGCAAAGATTTTGATAAGTAAATCTCCAGTTTCTTTGCTCTAAACTTACACAACTTTTTATCTTTTTTCCTTTGTTATGAGCAGATGTGAAAGAAGAACAAAAATCACTTAATTTGTGCTTTTATATGCTTGGTTGAAACATAAGCTTCCCAACGAGAAATGCTAAGTGCAATCAATGGCCATTTTCTTTCTCATCTCATAACTATAATAGAAGACCTCTTTAATTCCACAATTCAAAACTTATAGATCGTATAATCTAAAATATAATTTCAAATGATTTATAAAATACGATGACAGTTCATAGATTTGCTAAAAGAAAGTATGAAAGTGAATGAAGAAAATGTCCAAACATCCCCAACATTGAACACTATAAATTATTGCCGTAAACAGAGGGACTAATTCACAAGTACTCTTTTTAAGAAAATAATAAGTTACAACAATGGAACCAAAGTCACTCGGTAATTGGTTCAGTTCAAAACACATCTTTAGGCCAACTTATGAAAACCCTCGAAGGCTACAGCTATATATCAAAACTCAGGATTTTCCTCGGTAAGTCAATGTAGTTTATCTTTTATCAGTTGTGGTTCACTCTAAGGTGATCTGAAAGCTTCACCAGCATATCGCACATCTCCAAGTTCTTCAATTCGAAGAAGCTGACAAGAAATTGAACACATTTGTGGTGGGGAATGTTAGATCATTCATCATAATGCAAACCATCAACATGATATTAGCAATTGACTGGTAAAGAAGCATTCTAAAAAACACTTTTTCTAGCTAGATCAATGCTATTTCATCTGCTGAAAACAATATAAATGAAGTTTGAAACTAGAAATACTAAAAGATAAGTATACCAAAAGAAAAATGAGATACATATATGGTGACATGATTAACAAACACAATTTGCAGTAGTCTAGTTAAGATGATTTCTGATTTCTAAATTATTTTAAAATATTCATGATATTGGCAGAGCTTAAACCTTGAATCAAAGAGAAAAACACAAGATTCCCATTACCTGATTGTACTTTGCCAATCGCTCACTTCGGCAAGGAGCACCAGTTTTTATCTGGAAAACAGAACATGGATATAATGAGTCTGAAAGTGATAACATCACAATTTAAAGTAGCCAAGAATATTTTTATTCAACAAACAAATGATTAAGGATGTAGAACCTGTCCACTGGCCAAGCCAACAGAGAGATCGGCAATGAAATTATCTTCAGTCTCGCCACTCCGGTGACTAACCATGACACCCCAACCTGCAGCCTTTGAGTCAAGTGCAGCCTGAATAGATTCAGTTACTGTACCAATCTGGTTAACCTGCAGTCCATGGTTAACAGAAACATCAATTGAAGTGATAATTGTTTTGTAACCTTTACAAATTCGGCCACATGCAACTGGTGTTTGATTAGTTTCATAAGATTCAAATGAATAAAATTATCTGAAAGAGAAAATGTTAGGCAAACTAGACTAAAACTAGAATGAAATGAAATAACCCAATTGCATATTAGCAACTAAGAACTATAATTGATACAAAAATTGGGAAAAACTGCTAACCTTTAGAAGCAAACCATTGCAAGCCTTCTTCTTGATGGCCTCAGCTATTCTGACTGGATTTGTAACTAACAAATCATCTCCTACAAGTTGAATATCAACTGAAGAAAGCAGGGAAGACCATGAACCCCAATCATCTTGATCAAACGGATCCTCAATTGACACAATGGGAAAGTCTTTTACAAAGTCTTTATAAAGTTGACCAAGACTCTGAGCAGAGTGAACATGAGTTCCATCATTTGGCTGCTTCTTGAAATTCAAATCATACTTCCCATCCTTGGTGTAAAACTCGGAAGCCGCAACATCCATACCTATTTTAATCTGCACCATGGATTTTCATTTCTAGATAAGCCCAAGTGAGTATTCAAATTATGCAGTTAACAAAATGAAAGCAGCATCCACCTTTCCGGTATAACCAGCCTTCTCAATGGCATCCATGAGTAAAACCAACCCCTCCCTGTTATCCTGGACATTCGGTGCAAATCCTCCTTCATCTCCAACATTACATGCATCTTGTCCATATTTTGCTTTGATTATCCCCTTTAATACATGATAAACTGTTCTACCAGAAATAATCAAGTTAACAGATTGTCACCATATCAAGATCACAGATGATGAGATTAAAAAGGTCATGAAATGTATGCTATAACAATATATAATATGCAATCAGGAAAATTGGAGTTTAGACTAGCCATAAAATCATATGCACTAACAACATTAGAATGAAAACTAATATCTGAACTTATAAAATCACACTTACCAGAATGATTGAGCTATGACCAAAAGAGAAGAAGCCATTAAGTTGGATACAAAAAATGAGAAAAGACATGCAAAAGATGTATGATTACATGTCACAGGCATACTTCCTCAGTGGTACAATCAGTAATAAAGCAGAAGGTTTCTAACCTTCACTGCCCATGCGGAGTGCCTCAGCAAATGAAGTTGCTCCAACTGGTAGTATCATAAATTCTTGCATAGCCAAATTATTTCCAGCATGACTGCCCCCATTTATAACATTAAAAGCTGGAACTGGCATAACAAGCTCCTTTGTTCCTGAAATCTCCTGGATGTGCTTGAACAAAGGCACTCCCTTTGCTCCTGCACCAGCTCTACATACACTCAGTGAAACTCCCAATATTGCATTAGCCCCTAGTTTCGATTTGTTAGGAGTTCCATCAATTTCCAGCATAATAGCATCGACATCAGCTTGGTTCCTTGTTAAACACGAAATCATAAATGTCAGCTGACAGTACAGCATGTCTAAAACAGATCCCCATATTTCTGGTTAGAGTTAATCTAAATATAAGTTTATTTCTTTATTTATTTCAAAACCAATAACAACGCCAAAGAAATGGTGGAGATATAGTTTATTGAAAGCAAAAACAATATAAAGAACCAAGCATAGCACTCCGAAAGTGGTGTCCAAATCACATGTATGGCGTGCTAAATACACCAGTTCAGAATAACTTCTAACTTCATATCACAAGATTTCAAATCAATTTGATCCAGAGCTGTTTCTATGGAATCACTACACACTGCAGCAGAAGAATGACTTCATGTTACCAACTTTTGTAATGATTTAAGGATAAATAATCATTAATGAAAACAGAAATCTAAGCCTTTGATATTGATTGCTTACTCAGCATCAACTGCTGGTATAAAGGAAGCATTATATCGACAGCTGACAAGTTTCAAAATCCAAAAAATGATTGAGATTTGATATACATACGACATATATATGATTGAGTGTGTGTGAATATTTGCAAAATTGATTTGAGTTAAAATTATTCTCAATGTAAAGTTAATTATGTTTAGATGTCTTCTCTTAAAAGGTAAATTGATGATAAAGTAAAACTTCCGTGTAAAATGTTCAACCTAAAGCAAAAAGCCATTTTTTATTTCCTTAACTCAAACCCAAATTTGGAGTGAAACAAACAAGTAACTCAAACAAAATCACATCTGACACAATACAAAACCAATCCTGATAAACCGTGACAAACAAACACACCCTGAACATCAGTTTTCATCTCTTATTATTCATTCCCTCTCTGAATTGGCTCATTCAATTTTACAACTCCACCTACCCTTAATCCCTTCGTGATTCATTTTACTTCTACATTCAACAATAACAGCAATAACTAAAGAAAAAAAGAAATATATTACCTAACGTCGACGCCGACAAGTTTAGGAGCCAAGACCTCGTTGATGTTCCTGACGGCATTAAGAACGCCCTTCCCTCCGTAAACACTCTTGTCCCCATCCCTCAGCTCCAAAGCCTCATAAATCCCCGTTGACGCGCCGCTCGGCACCGCCGATCGGAAAAGCTCGTCCGTCACCAGATCCACTTCCACCGTCGGGTTCCCCCGACTGTCCACGATCTGCCTCGCCTTCACCGACTTCACCTTGCACTCCCTCCCGACCGTCGTCTCCGCCGCCGCCCGCACCGTCAGGGGGCGCCGCCCAGTGCGTAAAGTCACCCTCTGAGTTGTCCGATGGGTGCAGAAAGAGGAAGGAGAAGAAGAAGAAGGTATTTTAGTGAGGGGTTGATATGTCAAACTTAGAGCCATTGTTGTATGAATGAGATTTGTGAAGAAGTGAGAATGTGGGTGGCCTAAAAGGTAACGCCTTTTATGTATGTGAAGGAAAGTTATGAATGTTAGGGTTGGTGGGAAACTCCGCTGATGGCGATGAAACTTACTTAACTGGAACAGTACAGAACAGAAGCTTAAAAAACAACGTTTTTGGTCTTTCGGAGGTTGTTGTGTCTAAAATCTTTACTTCGAGTTAGGAAGGTGGTGGCGTGGTAGGTGGTTTCTGCATGCGCTTTTTCAATTCTTTGTACTTGGCACAAAATTACTTGGTTAGTCAACTGTCTTATGTATAAAATTACTTTATTTTTAAATTTTGATTGATAAGATTAATATAATTATTATTATATTTAAATAAATAATTTATTTCAACAATATGTTTAAATGTTATAATTATTTATAATTATAAATATAATATTTCAATAATGAATAGTTAATACAATCAACAAACTAAATAATTAATTAATTTTATTATAACCTACATTAAAATATGTAATTATAAATAGAGTTATAAATATTAAAATTTATAAAAATAAATAAATCTTATAACTTTATATAATTATTTTTTGTAATGTTAAATAGAATGAATATGTTGTAATTAAAAATTATATGGTTTTTTAAATTTAGTGGTTAGTATATATTGATTAAGCTTAATTATTCAGATCATATACAGTTTGGATCGAAAATTTCAAAATGATACTCACTTTGAACTTTATCTCAATTTAGTACCCAGTTTCGATTATTGCATTAATGTAGTACATATTTTTTGACGTTGTTAAGCTGGTTAACGTCTGATTTATTACTGTGGGTAAAATCGAAAATTTTCACTAACGTGGCAACAGTGGAGTGTGTGATGTGTCTTAGCGGGAGTATTAGTTGGTGGTGATCACAATTAGGTTAAATTGAATTGGGGATTTGAGCAACAGAGAAGAGCGTTGGTCAGCGAAGCTTTGAGGTGCGCCACTGTCCAATTGAGGATTTTGTTGAGAACGACGTCCATTCGAGCTTGGGTGAAAGGTGTGCCACTGTCAAATTTATTAATTCTGTGTACTGATTGAAGTTTTTCGTGTTGCCATTACGGGGTTTTAGGGTTTTTTTGAGTAATGGTTTCTGTTTTTGAATATTGCGATGATTCGATGGTGAGGTTTAGTGTTTTCAGTTGTTTAATGTTTTGTGTGTTTGAATATTGTGCATTTTTGGTGTTATATGGTTAATGGAGGATTTGTATATTACTTTTAGTTGATAGTATGGTCCCGTGTTGTTTTGAGCTTGTAGTCCCCCATTGTAATTGGTTTGTCGGTGTGGTAGTGGTATGAAATGTAATATTGACTTTATTGGGTGGGTTTTTTGAAATTTTTCAGGGTTGTATATATATAGCTTTGTGTGTTCACATGGATGATGAACGTTTTGAAGTGGTATTTCACCATGGGGGAAGGTTTGAGAGGAATGGGTCACTGCAATACGTAGGAGACTTAAGTATTTTAGCATGTGACCCAGACACTTGGAGCTAGTTTGAGATATTGGGTATTTTGAAGGAAATGGGTTATGCAAATGTAAAGGAGATGTGGTATTCAGTTGGGGGAGGATCTGTTTTGGAAGGGAGGTTAGAATTATTGTCTGATGACCGAGGGGCATGTCATATGGTGAATATAGCAACTCTCAATGGTCAAGTTCATTTTTATGTTGTGCATAGGGTGGACGAACCTCAAGTAGTTAATATGTTAGAATATCATCTTATTGAGGATGGGGCAGAGGTTAATGTGCAATTTGAAGGGGACAATGAAGTTGTGATTGAGGTTGATGTGGGTATGCATAATGGAAGTGAGGTACAGGTTGATATGGGGATGAGTGAGGGTCCAGCTGAGGTTGATATGGGTGTGAATGAGGGTCCAACTGAGGAAGATGTGAGGGTGAGCGAGGGTCCAGGTGAGGTTGATGTGGGTGTGAATGAGAGTCCAACTGAGGGAAATGTGAGGGTGAGTAAGGGTCCAGTTGAGGAAGATGTGAGGGTGAGTGAGGGTCCAGTTGAGGTTGATGTGGAGGTCAATGAGGGTCCAACTGAGGTTAATTTGGAGGTGGAGGCTAAGTTTGAAAAGAGTGTGCATGAACTTGACTTTGATGTAAGTAGTTGGGATGAGTCCGTAGGGGATTCTTTTAATGAAGAAGAACTGGTGGATGTTAGTATCCATAATGAAGATGACCCTTTAGAAGATGATCAGGTGGAAGGGGAAGTTGGGATTGATGAAGTTGATTTCAGTGTACCAACTGCTCCTAGAAGTAATGTTGAAGATAGGGGTTTATTAGACACTGATTGGGAATCAGACAGTTTAAATAGTGTTGAATATAGTGATTTATCTAACACTGATAAAGACACTTTTGGAAGGTTTGGGATTTTTTCAATGCCCAAGAGTATGCAAGACTACAAGTGGGAGGTGGGGACATACTTCACAAAGAAGGAGGAATTTGTAGAAGCTATTAGAACTTATGGTGTGCACAATGGAAGGAAGTTGAAGATTTTCAGAAATGACAAACGACGAGTATGTATCAAATGTTTAGGGGCAAATGGAACATGTAATTGGTATGCGTATTGTGGTTATAGAGTTGCCCAAAGTAGTTGGCAGTTAAGAACAATAATCAACCAACATAACTGCAGTAGGGAATTTAATACTAGGTTGATGACTTCAAAATGGCTAAGTCAGAGATTAGAAAAAAGTATTAAAGATAATCCTGAAATAAAACTGACAAATATAAGAAACAAAGTTGGAAGGAAATGGAATGTGGGCATCTCCAGAGCTACTTCTCATAGAGCAAAAACCATTGCATATAAAAATGTTGAAGGTTCTTATAGACAATAGTATAAACTGGTATATGACTATGCACATGAGTTGTTGAAGTCAAATCCTGGATCCACTGTGAAAGTTAGTGTTGAAGACAATAAGGACAAGAAAATCTTCAGGAGACTTTATGTGTGCTTAAAGGCTTGTAAAGACAGCTTTGTGAGTTGTAGACCTATTATTGGGTTAGACGGATGTTTTTTAAAGGGAAAATATGGAGGGGAGTTGTTAACAGCTGTGGCAAGAGATGCCAATGATCAAATGCTTCCATTGGCATATTTCGTGGTAGAAGTTGAAAATAAGGAAACTTGGGCTTGGTTTTTGGAACTTTTGGTTTATGATCTTGGCGGACCTGAATTGTGTGCAAGAATAACTTTTATGTCAGACCAACAGAAAGTGAGTTATCTTGTCTCAATACTTTTTTATATTTTTACTTTCATTTATTTCTTATGTAGTCTAATTATGACAATTTTGTCCATAGGGTCTATTGCCAGCATTACAAGATTTACTACCTGGGGTTGAGCAGCGTTTTTGTGTGCGCCACATATATGCCAATTTTCGTAAAAAAATTTCTGGGAAAAATGTTAAAAGACTGTTATGGAAGGCAGCAGCATGCACTCACCTTCAAGCTTAGGAGGCAGTTATGAGAGACATGAAGGAGGTCAATAGAGATGCTTTCAAGCATTTGTTAGCTATTCCACCAAGGCAAGCTTTCCATTAACTTTTATTTTTATTAGTAGTGCAAACTGTTAACATCTTCTGTAGTGCTAACTATTACATTTCATTTTGATGTTTTCCACTAGATTTTGGTCTAGGTCCAGGTTTAGTGGCAAGGCTGTATATGACACAATTGTGAATAATATGAGTGAGGCCTTCAATAGTGTAATAGTAAGTGCAAGAAGTAAGCCAATCATCACAATGATGGAGGACATAAGAATTTATCTCATGAAAAGATGGTCAAGAAATAGGACCAAGGTGAAGAGCATTGAAGGATCTCTCTGCCTGAGAATAAAGAAAAGATTGGACAAAGAAATTGAGAAGACCAAATACTGGATACCCTGGTATGTAGTAATTGTTGTATTCATAAACTGTGTTCAATAATTGGCTTGTTTTCATAAACCTTACATTAAATGTGTTGTTTTGATAGTTGGGCTGGAGAAAAATTGTTTGAGGTCAGGCACATGTCCATGCTGGGTGACAAATTTGTGGTGAACCTTGATCAACATGACTGTACCTGCAGGAAGTGGACAATTAATGGACTACCATGCTGCCACTCCATTTCTGCCATGAGATTTTTTAATCTGAATGTGGACCAAGTTATCCCGCACTGGTTTAAAAGATCAACATATGAAGAAACGTACACTCCAATCATATACCTAGTCAACGGTCCAAATGTGTGGGAAATGAATACAAACATTGAAGTCATGCCACCAGCAAAGAGAATCTTACCAAGGAGACCAATAAAGAAACGCAAACTTGACTCTTGTGAATTAAGAAAAGATGACACGCGAGTCAGACCAGGTGGGACACGAAAGAGGTGTGCTATATGCAAATAGCTTGGCCATAAAAGAAATAGTTGCCCCCAAGCACCTGAACCTGGAACAAATGCACCAAATGAGTCTGGAACTCAGGAACAAACACAACCACATAATGACTTTGCAGCAGAGGCACCAACACAGCCACCAGTAGAGGCACCAACTCAGACAACAACGGTAACAGAGGCAACACAGCCAGCAAATGAGACAAATCCACAGCCAACAAATCATCATGTTCAGCAGACACCTCCACGCAGACCACCTGCAAAAACATTAGGGAGGAAAAAATTTTCATTCAGGAGAGGAGTAGCTTGGAAACCATAAAGTTCTTTGTCTTCGATATTTTGAACCTTGTACATTTAGTATTTGGTCTTTGGGATGATGTATTTATATGATGTATTTTGAGGTGCACTTTCATATGGTTTTTTTTTTTGTTTGAACTAGAATGTGTATTTACCAAATTATCAGACACTGGAACTTGTTTATTTTCTACTAGAATGTGTATTTATCAATTTGTCTACTACTAGAATGAGTATTTATATGTTGTGTTTATTGAAGTTTAATTGACAAATACCCTTTCTTAAGTTCAAATAAATAATAGACAGAAGAATGAAGATAACAACTTAAATTTCTCATTCATTTAAACTTCCACTAAATTACAATCATTCTACAAAAAACAACCCACAAATTACAATCATTCCTCTTAACACTTAATCACTTCAACGAATTTTAAACAGCAGAAATACAAGGATGATGTTAATCAACCCGAAAAATAATATCATCCCAATTAAAAAGTTAACCCATTTCTCAGAATCTATTAGGGCTTTCTCCAGATCAGTAATCTTTTTGTTCTTTCTTTCAATAGTTGCATCCCTTTCATCCACATTTTCTTCATTGCACCATTTGAAGTAATTGCATCCTTTGAAACCCTCATTTGCACTTCGCTGTTCAAAAATACCAATCAACAGATGTCAACAAATGTCCTTAACATCCACCTCTACTCTAAGAACAAAACTAAGGAAAATCATAGCTCAAACCTTATAGTTAGGGTAACCCCAGAATTGTTTTCCACCATTCTTCATTGTTTTTGCCACCATCAACACTGCAATCTCCCCACAATAACAAGCTGGAGATCCATTTGATGACCCACATCACCCAGGACGACGAGAGACGCTGTGGTTTTGTGACCCATATGAACCAGAAGAACAACCCTGACTTTGTGCGCGAGACATTTTCTTCCACAAATTGAATGCTCTACGATGAAAAAGAAGATGAAAATGCAGATTGGGGCCAAACCAATATTAGGGCAAACATTTAATCACACAACTTATTTAAATAAATCCACTGTGCACGTTAACAACTGAAATGCCACTGTACAATTACAAACTGTGACACGTATCAGTTATACTATGCCACATCACCTGACTCTTAACGGCGTTTGTGATAATTTAACGGGGGGTACTACATTGATGCAATAATCGAAATTGGGTACTAAATTGAGACAAAGTTCAAAGTGGGTACCATTTTGAAATTTTCGAACCAAACTGGGTATGATCCGAGTAATTAAGCCTATTGATTATATACGACAAAATTTCGACAAAATAAATGTTATAAAATGGAGTGATATGCATTATAAGATGTATTGGACAAATTACTATTGGGTTTCTCTGTCATTCCCCTTATAGGTAAACAAATTTTGGTAGTAGGAATGGGTTGAAGTCTAAAGACAATAAGGATTTTAGTGAATATATTAATGTTGTTAAACTTGACTAATAGTTATTATGGTATTGTTGACTAATAGTTATTGATTATGATATTTTTGAGCACATTTACGTGTACATGATTAGAAAATGATAACATAATCATGTAAATATACACATAAATGTAGTCATACATTAAGAAGTTTGATTTTTTTTTATTTAAAATAATCACTATTATCTTGAAAGATATCGAGGTATAAGTAATTAGTTCCTGATAGTACAGTTTGAATGCATATTTTAATGTCAATTACTAATATAGAATGGAGTTACCCGTGTTAAGGAGATTAATTGAATAAACGGCAGAATTTTCTATATCATTGTACATATAATTGTACAAATTTTAATGGTACAAAATAAGTTTTGTACAAAATTTATTCCTATGTTTTGTTTTTCAATAGCCTGGATGATATGATTGTATGTAAGAGTTGTAAAGTTAATTATTCCCAATGAAAAATACTATCATGTCAGTCCCATATTATGTGTATTACAGTCATGTCAATTACAAATACACTCTTCGCGCGCAAAGGTGAGAACAAATACAAAAGACAATAAAATTATCATAGATTTGCTTAAGGACATTATCATAGGGAAAAATTTTACATATTTGCTTAAGGACATTATCACAAGGGTGCCCATGCCTATAATGTCAAACATTAACCTCCTTTCTAGAACAGCTTAAGACATAACCAATAGAAACATGGTCATGTAGGGTAAAATCATTCTCATTGAGGAGAAAATTAGCTTGCAATCCAAGTCCTAAACAAGAGATTGCACAAAAATTAAGTTGAATGAAAATTCTGGAATGTAAAGAACATTAAAGATGATAAAAGAATTAGAAAATGGTTTGGTTCCAACAAATTCAGTTGTGAAAATGGAATTATTAGGAAATCTTACTGTAACAGGTTTGATTCTATATAAAGTAGAGAAATGATTAAGATCATATGTTACATGATCTGTGGCCCTTGTATCAAGGATCCAAAGATTACCTTGTTGATTTTTATGAGTTGAGACATTGTTATTGGTGTTTTGAATGACTGACATCATGTTTGGAATCAATTTTATCATCAAGAAGTTGTAGTAATCTTTGAATATGTTTAGTGCTCAAGGAGGTCCCTGTAGTACCTTCCTTCAGGGATTGACTGACAGGTTCTTGTGTCTCAACATTGATGTTGAGATTACATATCTGTTGTGTGTTTCCATTTTTGTCATGTTTTCCTCTCTGTTTGTACCATGGAGGATATCCATGTTTGGAATAGCATTCTTATGTTGTGTGATTCATCTTGTGACAGTAGGTGCATTGCTTTCCTTGTGCACGAAAACTTGAACCTCTTCCTTGATTCCTCCAAGAACCTTGTCCTTAGGCTTTATAACCTTCGTCAGTGGTGTTCAGCAACACCTTGTTTTCATTACCCAGATTCCCATAACCACCATTCTTCCTTTCTTGTTGTATGATTAGAGAAAAAAAACTCTATTTATGCTAGGTAATGGTTCCATCAATAAAATCTGAATTCTAACATTATTATAGCTATCAGTCAAACCTTTTAAGAAACAGATAGCAATCTCAAGAAAAGTTTAGAAAGATCACACTCACAGGGTTTACCATAAGTACAAATAGGTATGGATCTCAAGAAGTCCAATTCTTCCCATAACTTCTTTAGTTATGTGAAGAATTGTGCTATACTTCTTACTTCTTGTTTGATGGAATGAATTTCTTGTAGAAGATCTGAAATCTGGAAATAGTCCACTAAGGAGAATCTTTCTTTCAATTCATCCCATAGATCCTTGGGAGATTCGATGTAGATCACATTTTCAGCAATGTCATGGGGAAAGGGTTCTGATCATCTCGGAGATGATCATCACATTGCATCCTTCCCAATCTTCATAGGTAGGGTCACTGGAAACATGAGTTGTGATGCTGTCATTGATGAATTTCAATTTATTCTTTGATAGTAGGGCACACTACATGTTCCTGCTCCAAGAGGCATAGTTAGTGTCATTCAAGATGTTAGGAACAAGAACCAAACCTAGATTTTATTTGGGATGTAGATAGTAAGGACTGATGGGTATGAGAGACTGGTCAAGATCAATAATTGTTGATCTTCTAGTGATTGTACACATCAATTAAAGAGTAGACGTCAATTAAAGATAAGATCGAATTATAATATATTAGTAAGCACCCTTACCGATTTTGTGATTGAGTAATACTTAAATCTCACTCTGTTAATATGATAAATATTGTTTTTCTTAAAATTGTGTAGGATCGATAAACCTAGTGTTTTAGAAGTTTTTTTTTTTGAACTTTCTTCCAAGTTCATTCTCATTATTCCACCTCTCCTTAGATTTTTATTTTCCCTTTTTCCTATAGTTTAAAAAATGTCAAATACATCTTCAACAACATTTGAAGAATTTATTAAATGGGTTGCAACAAGTTTGATCCTACTAGTAACATTGCTTTAGTGATGACACAAGTAATTCATTTAGGTTTCTCACAATATTCTTCTCCTAATCCTTATATTATTGACTCTAATGCAACTAATCATATATATGGTAATCATTCTTTTCTCTATTTTGTCTTTCATAAGTGTTCAATGGTTCATAAACATAAGTTTGCAACATTAGTATTAATTTCACTCCTCTCATGTCGTAATAGCCTTTTAATTGATTGTTTGTTGTTTGATTGACCCAATCTCATTATATTATTCTTACATTATTAAAAATAATATTACCTTGATATTGGGTTAGATGATTAACATCATCCATCACCAGTAATATGTCCATCAGTGGTCTCTCTAATGATGATTCATACTCCATTAAAACATTGTGGGTTAACAAAATTTTAGAATATGGTGTCAAGCTTAAAACATTTGTCTATATAGATTTGAGTCATGTTAATTACAAAAGTATATATGTTACTCCCCTTTTAATAGTTTCAATGAACGAGTTTTATTTCCTTTATCTTTAGTTCACTTTGATATTTAAGATCTTTCTTGTATTGGTACTTTTTTTGATTTTAAATATTTTGTTACCTTTAACGATGATTATTCAAAATGTACTTAGATTTGATTAATGAAGAGTGAATCAAGATTCACTAAACAATCAAGTTAGTAAAAACTTTTGAAAGAGTGTAATGAGTAGAAAATAGTTAATGTACTTCTTAAAACATTATCCTGTATTTACAGTTTTTTGAAATCCTAAAATAAAGACTTGAATAAGCAAAAGATACTTAATTATACAAATAATTGAATAATATCTTATGTGTATATAAGGAAAATGTCCATTAGGTGTTAGTTAAAAAGGGCTAAACATATATAATTATTAATTGTTTATCAAGTTATTCAAATACACTATAGGTATTTGAATATATGCTAAATTATTGTTGTCTAATTGAATTATGATTATATTTGAGAGTTTGTTGGATGTAGGTGTGAATACAAAGAAGTAAAGTGTCCTTTTGAAAATAACGAGTTACAAATAACTTGAAGTAAGAGGAAACAAGAGACAATGAAATAGTGCCAATAATTTTTAAGATATTCATACTACTAAATGACCTTTTCATGTATCTCGATAAGAAATTTCACAATTTTCTAAGATATTCAAATACATTAAATTTGAATTAATCTCATTTCAATTTATTTCATTTTTTAAATATTCTATTTGGACAAAGAAAATCAAATTTAATGAATTTTATTCTTGCTTGAATAAAGTATTTCAATTATCACCAAATACAAAATTCATGTAAATACCAAATAATTGTTAAAATTTAATTAAAATATCAAAATTTATTATCTTTTGCAGCCGGTTTTGGTTTATGTTATATTTTGGTGAAAGTTCGTTAATATATTTTTAACATGTTGATGGTTGTAGTTTTTTTTTTTTCAAGTTTTTATCAATGTCCTCTAAAAAAATTTCTCAATTGACCTTGGTAAAAAAAATCATAATTAATGTGATCTAAAAGTTGTTCGGTTAATATCGAAAAAGATAAGAAAACTATTGACAAAAAACAACATAATCATTGATGATAAAAAATCATTGTATTGATAAAAAATAATAATGATACTTTGACATGCAAATTTTTTTATAGTGATTTGACATTTTTTCTTTTCCTTTATGAAAGTCACTTTTTTATGACTATTTTAGTTTTACAATGTGTTGTCAAATGGATGTAATGTGTGTCGAAAGTATTATTCTTAAGATCAATCACCATGCGTTCAAAGTATTGTCCTCAGTGGTGTGAGGAGAAAGAAGTATTTAAATTACATTTTACTTCAACTCCTAAGTAATATGGGACAATTGAGCATGATAAGAACATAAGCCCCTAACCGAGATATAAGAGAATGATGATCATTCCAATGAAAAGTTTAAGGAACCGATGATTTGTATTAGAACCTTAAAAATATAAATAATTTCAAATTCTTACATTAAGTAAAATTTGAAATTCTTTAATTTTAAATAATCCTTTAATGAAATTTTAGAATTTCAATTCCTTTTAATTTTTTTTACCTAAATAACATATTTTGCATAAAACATTTCAAAATCTTAACAAAAAATTGTCCTATTAAAATTTCCTAAGCAAATAGCATATTAATTCACATTGTTGCATGTGACATCAATTGTCCCGTGGCGAAAGTCAAGTGGGTCGGGTCACAATTGAATCGTGGCGCTTGGATTGTTACACTCTTAAATAAAAAGAGTTACGTCCTAACCAATAGCTATAACTTTTGGTCTAATAATGAGTGTTTGATTCTAACCATTCACACCGAAAGATACATGTTAATAGCTAATTAATTCACACTGAAAGATACATAAACATGTGACTAATTTTGAATGTTCTTTTGAAAGTTTGAAAGATGATCCTAAAACCTTAAATAAAACAAAAAGTAAGACTTAATTCAGTTTACTCCAACATAAAACGAAACATAAACTAAGTATGTAGTCACTATACTTAGTTAATAAACAAATAGATATCTTCAAGTGTTCATCAACGTTTTCACTTGTGGAACTAGTGTGATTTTTAATTTAAAATAGCTATAATGAAATCATTAAAAAAATTAGGTTAAAATACTATTTTCGTCCATATTTTTATTGAAAAATCTTAAATAGGTCTTAAGATTTTTTTTAATCTCAATTAGGTCCATATTTTTAAAAATGTAAACCTAATTGAGACTAAAAAAAATTTTAAGACCTAAAAACATGGACAAATTATTTTAACCAAAAAATTATTAGTTTCTAATTCATTCATAATGATACACTGATCCAAAAGTAACCGTAAACCAAAATTTAAAAACTTGGATAAACACGGTTTCTAAGTTCAGACACCAATTTCCTCAATCGTGTGTCGCGTGCATGCCAACTCCCTCACAAACCATAACACCGTTACCACCCTTAACTCCCTCTTCGTTTCTCCTAATAAAACAGTTACGCTTCTTTCTCTACTCACAATTTTCTCACGTACTTTTCCACACACATCGTCGTCGGAAAATGTTTCGCATAAACAACACCTTCGTCGGAATCCTCCACACGCTGCCGTTGTTTCTGGGCCTTGCCGCCATGGGTGTGTCCGCCTACATCCGCGTCCACGGCGACTGCCAGAACGTACTCAAATACCCGCTCTTATTCAGCGGCCTCTTCGTCTCCGTCGTCTCCGCGCTCGGCCTCGTCGGCGCGTTGTGCCGCGTCAACGCCGCCCTCTACCTCTACCTCATCGCCACCTTCTTCGTCATCCTCGCCTTCGCCTCCTTCACTCTCGTCGCGCTCGTCGTCGTCACCAAAGGCAACGCGCCGCACCACGCCTCCCGCGTGGGCTTCACCGTACGGGACTTCTCTCCCTGGCTGCGCCATTACGTCTCTGACGACCACAACTGGGACGACACCAAGAGGTGCTTCGCGCAGGCGCGTATCTGCCACGGCCTCGCCGTGGACGCTCACAATGTCTCCCTCGTATTCAAACACTCAACTACCACGCAGGTTTAGTTGTTTGATTCTCCATTTTTATTACTCAGTAGTTATTGTTCATCATTTTAAATGAGTTTAGAATTGAAATTAAATCGAAATGAAACAACGGCTATATAACATAGCGCTGACCTTTCTACAAACAGTTTGGGTGCTGCAAGCCGCCGGAGCAATGTAGATTCAAACTGAACGGGACGTTGTGGGAGGCGCCGAAAGCGGGCGCGGCGGCGGAGGAGTCTGATTGCAGGTCGTGGAGCAACAGGGAAGAGAAAATGTGTTTCGATTGCGATTCATGCAAAGGGGGAGTGCTGGCCGGCGTAAGGAAGCAGTGGAGAGATATGAGCATAGTGAATGCGTGCGTGGTTCTTCTTCTGACCATCATCTACGTCTTCGCCTGCTACGCCATCAGAAACAACCGATTGGAGTATTCCAAATACACCGCCCAGAGAAACATGAAAATGAGAATATTGAATTCAAATCACCGTTGAACCCTTTTACTTCTCTCTCTCTCTCTCCATCTTATCCTTCTTATTACTTTCCTTAGGAACAAACATCATCTTTCTTCTTTTAATTTTATAAGTTATGTTCTTAATAATCATAAATAATTATAATATCTATCTTAGTCGTCTATTTCTTTGTAGTTTTTGTATATTTTTTAACATATCAAAATATTGAAGCATTCGAAGTGCTATTTGCATTTAATACATTGTTTAATGTTGATAAAAAAGTGTGAAGAAAACTTAGTTTACAAAATTCTTTTCATTAATGGTCACTCAACTCATGAACGACAAGTAATTATTTCAAATACAAAGAATTTTGATTTTTATGATTTTTCATCTAATAGTTTAAAATAAATAATTAAGCGAGTTAAAACCTGAACTAAGAAGACTAAACCTAATTTGGCCAAGGAGAGGACCTCATTCCTACACCATCTTGGCCCTCTCTTCTTTCTCACTCAACCTTAAGAACTCAAGGCATGAAGGAGTCTTCCTTCTCCTTTTTCACTCTATGTTCCACCAAATTACACTTTCTTTTTTCTCCATTCTTTTCTTATCATTCCTTTATAATAATGTTAATGTTATGTTGTTAAATAAAAAAGCATTATTGAAATGAAAAATGATTTTTTGACTATTATACTTTGACAACTTTCTCTTATAATTTTAAGTATCATCTTTTAAGTGGTTTTCGCTTTTTCATTTTCTCATTCTCAATATTTCAAAATCACTTAGAAGATGATACCTTATATTGTAAAATATATTGTTGGAACAATGATATTTTGACATCGAAGAACCTTTTACACTCATTTGACACTATATGTTATTCTTTTTTTTTTTTTTACAAATACAAAAGTTTTTTTTTTTTTTTTTTTACAAATACAAAAGTTTATCTTTTATGACTGTTTTACTATTGTAGTAGATAGTCAAATGATTATTTTGTGTCAAATTTTTTTTTTCCTCCAACTAAAGTTTTAGTTTCGTTGGATGAAAGAAAACATAACAAAACTCTTAAATATTATTCATGTGATGGTAGAACTTAAATATGGAGAAAGTAACATTTTGACCATAAAAAAGTTTTTACACTTTGATACTACTTTTCACTATCTTTCACTCTCTTTTTTCTTTATAAATACAAAAGTTTATTTTTTTCTATAACCATTTTACTTCTATAGTGAGTTGTCAAACAATTTTTATGTGAAAAGTATGAAACTTTGGCTTTGCTAAACTAAACATGAAAGTAGAAACAAAAGATAACACACACAAAATGACAACTTTAACATGTTTGGTATTGTGGTTGTTGTTTTGTGTTTAAGGTCGTGTTAAATTTCAGGAATTTTTTAGTTTTGAATATAAAAGTGAAATACTTATGTGTTAAGAATCCATGAAAACAACAAGGAACAATAAAAAAAAGCTTTCGAAATAAATAAAGTTATAGACTTTTTAGTAGATGATGAAATATTTCTTCCATTCTTGCACACTATAATGGGAGATTCAAAATTATTAAACTCCCTAAGTTTTTATGAAGAAACTTTGTTTGGATCCTTTTTTTGAAAAATATTCCTTTAAGAAACAAATAGGAGAAGTATTCATTTAATGACCTGAAGAAGAAGAATGTTTCTAAAAGAGTAACTAGAGTGAATTGACAATTTCAAGATTAATGTTAGAAATTTATTTTGCGTCTCTTATAGTCTCCTATCGTCTTTATCACTAAACTCGGTTTATAATTGCTATGCACACTTCTCTTAATTACTAAAAATACTAACTACCATTTTTATATATTTTATTACTCAATATCTTTTTTTTTTCTTTATCGAAATGGTATAAGCCGTGATCTCTGCGCATTATTTTCAACGTTTTACTTTAATCTCATTGCACAGAATACTACTTTCAACCTCATGCTACAAATGTGTGACTTTTGGAACCCATTTGAAAATCTACATGACCTATGATATGTAGTAGAATACAATGTTTAGTAGAGGCGACAAGTTCATAAACACAAACACTTTTGGATAAATGTATTATTTATGAGAAATAAGAAGCAATGATCAGCAAATGGGTAACGCATTTTTTTGAAGTAATATAAGGTGATGGAAGGAGATGATTAGAAAGATTCACTGAAAATTCAATCATACTACTCATAGTTAGGGATGGCAACGGGCGGGGCGGGGACGGGTTTCGCTATCCCATATCCATCCCCGCAGAAAAAATTAATCATCATCCTCATACCCAAATCCAACGGGTATTAAACTTTTGTCCCATCCCCATCTCCACCGGGTAAGGGGTATAATCTCGTACCCATATTCGTACCCGTGTTCTAACTACTTCATAATTAATTTTTATAAAAGAAAAAAAATTACGGTAAAAAAAACATAATATTATCAAATATTCAATATTAGGAGGATGATTGTTTCTTCTATATCAAATATTTTGAAATAAATTATAATTGTCTACATTTTAGATTAGAATACCAAATAAAATTTCATGAGAACCAAAACATTTATTAAATTTGCAAACTACAACATTGATGAAACTTAGTTGATAAAATTAAAAAATATTTCAAAAAA
>Ga0209589_1006116_pt1 | contig 20098 bp, 18 predicted proteins | sample CowpeawhiteBW_FD_187525 | JGI IMG/M metagenome (GOLD analysis project Ga0209589, IMG submission 187525) | Root nodule microbial communities of legume samples collected from California USA - Cow pea white BW (SPAdes) (version 2) | ecosystem: Host-associated > Plants > Roots > Nodule | place: USA... | reverse complement strand
ACACGGGAGCAGATGATGTTGCAGGTGGTGCTGATGAGGCATAGCATCGGAGAGAGGGTTAACTGGGAAAAGCTTTTACTGGAGTTTTACCGTTATTGTTTTTATGAAATTTGTAAATAGTGTCTTATTGATTTGTGAATTTGGATACTGTATTGGAGTTTCATAAATTATGGATTTTTGGATAACATTCGATTAATAAACGTTTTAAAATTTCCTGCGTTTTTGGGAAGCGAAGTATAATAAATGATGTTTTCATCATATTTCTTAATTTTTATTACTTAAATTAGTAATATCCGACCGGGATGTTACACTTTCAACAGAAGACTCCAAAGAAAGACTAACTAGATAACTTAAGCAATGACAAGCATTAGACAAATCAAGTTCAGATGGCACAAAAGAGAAATATCAAATCACAAGGTGATACAAAGATCAATCATGAATTGATAATGAAATATGAATGTTGAATTAGCTGATCAAATTAACTAGGAAATTATCAAGATGATCAAGTTAAGAGGATTGCTCAACAAGACTCAACCTTTATTAATGATATTTTGATTGAAGATGTTTGAAGAAAATATCAATGATATATGAAGATATGCACGAAGAACTAAACTGAGAACATCAATGCTGATTGATTAATCCAAAGAAAGAAATATTTTGAATTCCTCTTTGATTGAGTGTTTAGAATATTGTCATATTATTTTCAACCAATCACGAGCAAGGAAAATACTCTATAGATAAAAGACTGTAGAAGAATACTCAAGAAGAAAAAAGCTACAATGGAAATGTCATTTAAAAGAAGATGAAATTTGAATTGAAGAATTACAAGAAAGGAAAGAAGAGATAAATTACAAGGAATAATCTACGTAGGAAGCAATATCAATAACTTCTAAGTGAAAAATGAAGAAGATATGAAGAAATATAGAATTAATTCTATATCAACGGTTAAGTGGTTCAACAAAACCATAAATACCATGACCAAGATGGAGTAGAAAAGGGAGAATACTTGAGAAACCTACTGAAATGCTAAAGCATTGTCATATCAAAAGAGAAAAGAAAAGTGAGAATACATAGTGAGCATATACATCGTCATATCTATATTTTAGAGAGCAATATTAGGGTTGAGTGTAACCATTGTAAATCCTTCACTTTTGTGAAGTATACCCTATAAGCTTTGCTGTACTATCTTATGTCAGAGGTTGTTACTTTAATTGTACTTGAGTGCTCACGATCTTAGGGGGAGTTGAGAGTGATACTTTGAAAGTCTTCTAATTAGAGAGGGTTAAACTCGTTGATTTCTGATAACATTGTCATTGACATGATCTAATTAATACTACTAAACTACAACAACTTCAGTATTGCTAAGATAGTAGTTAACAAAATAGAAAGTATAAAGTCCACCCTAAGACGTCTCCCAATGAACACAAAATTGATCCTTGACAAATTAGTTCTTAAAAAAACTATACAAAAGAGGTTAGTCAAATAAAATAATATTGGGAAAATTTAAAAAGACATAAAATAATTATAAAGAAAATAGTTTGATTCCACTACTTTTTCAAAACAGATTCATCATCGATTTTCTAAAGATTATTGCTCAATAAATTATTGTTGTAGATTTACAAATTAATCAATGTAAAATCTCAATTAAATTTGTTGGCACTCTAACTTTTAATCAAAGCAAAGTCTCAATTAAATTTAAAAGCCTTTAAACTCATATGATTATCGTGCATATAGATTTAAACACTTCGCTAATTAGCTAGCATGTAAAATCATTATTTTTACGTGATTCATGGATAAAAGAATGAAAACCATAACAATAATAAAAAGAACAAATAAATTATTTCATTTTAACCTCAAAATCCATAATGAAATTACAGTGGAACCAACCCTTGAAGCTTAACACTCTATAAAATCAAAATAAAAGAAAAGAGACTGTGGAGGGAGAAAGGAAGAAATTAGGCCCTCTATAGGGTCCCTAAACTCCGATGTTCCAAACTTATTTTTCAGCCTCCCCTTGGTCTTTTTATCTAGGACATGATTGGGCTTGGATATGGCTTTTTTATTGTTGAAATCTCTCAAATATCTTTAAAAATAAAGATAAATATCTTTTATCTTTATAGTGTTTATGAATATCTAAAAATATTTGGAGAGATATAGCCAATTTTAAAACTATTTGAGAAATATAGTTGGTTGATAATTTTTTATATAATTAATTAAATTAATTAGTTAAAGATATCTGATAAATTATCACCAACTAATATTTATATTAATTTTCCAAATCATCCCTTTGTAATTATCTTCTAAATAATCCAATATCTTCAAGATCTTACCATATTTATAAATATTTAGTAGTTATTATCTTTTGATATTTTATGATTTAATATAAGATAATTATTTAAAAATATCAAATAAAATATCTAAATATATATTTTTCTTAAATTATCTTTTATCATAAATATTAAAGAATTATCAAAGCCTTTTTCCTGAAAAAAATAGAGAAACTCGCAAGGTATAATTTTTGTTGCAGGTTCCTTCTTCTTGGCTTAGTCAAACTTCTTCACTTTTTAAGCTTTTCTTGCCTTCTTTATGCAATGCTTGACTTAGATTTTTATGATCACTAACACAAAAAGTCTTTTAATGTTAAATATTTTTTATCTTTGGCATCTGTCCAAACACCGATGTTGTACTGGGTGATGTTAAAATAACGTCGAAAAGTAGAGCAGACGTCACTTAATGTAAGGGCCAGGAGAGTCCGACGTTAACCAACGTCGGGACAAAAGGGAGCAGACGTCAATTTTTGCCCTGAATGGTGCCAAAAAACAACACAATTTAACATTTGGTAGTGCCCTGCTAGACGTCAAATAATGTTGGGGCTTGCCTTGGCCAACGTTATTTGACATCTGTCAGCGCATCACCAGACATCAAACTGTGCTATTTTTTAAAGCTTGGATGTTTTCACAACATTCCCACACCTAAAAATCAGAAAATTCCCAAAACAGTTTAATAATATATTCAACACATTTCTAGACATATAATTATATATAATAATACTTAAGTATTATAAACTAATACAAATAACACCAAAATAAAAGTTTCAACATGAAAATTTTGTCCAACAAAGTTTTTGAAAGGAGTTTTAATTCTGGTGGTATCAACTCCATCTTTCCATTAGATATGCTGCTCACTCTTGTCTTAGTGTGTGGATAATGTCATCTAGTATTGGTGATGAATTCTTGAACTGCTGAAAAAGTAGTACAATTTCATTATGTATGAATATCATTCTTTAAAGTTTGATATGATTTATAATATGTGAAAGATATATATATATATATATATATATATATATATATATATATATATATATATATATATATATATATATATATTATTACCTCTTTCCAATCATATTTAATTGTAGGTTGAATGATTGTTCTTATCCAAGACATGACATAATAGCAACATTCCCATGAATCTTCTTACTTGTTACACTAAACATTACAAATAAAATAATCACATATCAAAGTCATAAGTTGACATGCAAAAATTAATAACTTTAAAATCAATGAGTTCCAACCTTTGGATATAATACTTTAAGTTGTTGGCCTTTAGGCTTACCCACAATTCTAATGAAACATAAAACATATTTTAGTTTTAATATAACTAAGTAGATACATAGATTAGTTTTAATTTAACAGAGTAGATGATATGAAAAAAAGTAATACTTACTTTTGTAACATGTTTTTCAAAGCAGGTGGAATCTTCCTATGGCATGAACAAAACCATACAACCATGTATTGTCTTGGAATAATGACCAATAGTTGCCAATGGTACCTACCATTAATCATAAGTACTTAGCTGAAATAATTAATAATACTTCATAAAATATTACAAGCAAAAACACTATCCCATCAATGTATGGCGCAATTTCTCTATTTGACTCAGCCACCATGTTTGCAAATAAAGTTTGATGTGGTCATGTGAAATTTCTCGAAGGTTGAACGGTTTGAGGTTTGTTGGAAGTCTCACATCGACTAGAGATAAGGCCAATTCATAATATATAAGTGGGTGCAATCCTCACCTTACAAGCCAATTTTATGGGGTTGAGTTAGGCTTAAAACTCACTTCTAACATGGTATTTAGAGCTTAAGGTATTTTTTGGCATTTTTTTCGTCGCCCCTATTTCTGCAACCACTGCCTCTACTGTCACTGCCGTCACCATTGTTGGAGTGTCAATTTTGATTGGCGACCACACGGTTTTGATCGCCCCAGCCAAGCGACAACAATGCCGCTAGAATCATCACCATCGGAGCAACGACGCTCCCTCATGCGCCATTCAAAGTCGCGCCTCCTCCTATTTCGTCGTCGCACGTGGTAGCACGTCACCCAACGTCTCTGACAGCAATCACCTGCACCGGAATCGTCTCGTCCTGCTCTTTTGGATCTAGTCTTGTTGATTCAATCAGACCTCTTTGGTATTTTATGGTTTTCTTTTCTGTCTCTTCTCTTCCTCCATGGCATCTTCGACTACCTCTTCCAATTCTAAAATCTTTTCTGGTGTGTCTGACCTGTCCATCTACACTATGTTAATGTACACTTATCCATTGACAAGTTAATTGGCCTTAATTATGCCACTTGGTCATCAAACATCCGATTATAGCTTAAGAATGAGAGGTATCTTGATTATCTTGCCTTGAAAGCACCTACTCTCACTCCTGTTGAGGACGACCGTTGGGAAACCATTGATGTTTAATTATGTGTGATTCTTAAGGGTACTTTTGATCCTTCATTAAAGTAACTTTTTCGTTCCTACGAAACATGTGCTCAAATCTAGGAGCATGCGAAGTTATTATACACTAATGATACTCAACATCTCTATGGTGTTTGTTCTAAATTTGCAGATCTTATTTCCTCTAAATATCAAGCCTATATGACTGATTATATGGGCAAAATTCATGTTATTTTTCATGAGTTCAATAAAAATTCTCCTTCCCTTGACCCTACCACGGAGATCGAGCAACGCTCAAAGTTCTTCATGCTTGGAGCATTACACAGACTTGCTGATAAAAATTCACATATTCGTGATCAAATTTTGGGTTCCCTGGTACTTTGACTTTAACCTGCTTTACTCTTTTGCGTGTATGAGAACAACCCAACATTGATACACCTACTTCTATTAATGAGTCTTTTATGTTGGCATCTTATCGTGATGACTGGACTCGCCCTCGCAAAAAGGGAAAAGGGTGTCCTAAGTGTGAACATTGTGGCAAGCTCGATCACAAGATTGACAAGTGTTATACATTACATGAGTGTGAACATTGTGGCAAGCCAGGTCACAAGATTGACAAGTGTTATGCATTACATGGTCGTCCTCCTCGATTTGCTGCAGTTGTTCAGACCAATCTTTTCCCGCCTTTGTCTACTGGGGTTCCTCATTCTCCTGTTTCATCTGATACACCTGCTATGTTCAACAAATTTCTCAAATGGTATAAGGATCAAGAGTCTTCTAGTTCCACCACATATAACGCTCACACAGGTACATCTTTGTTGGTCTGACTCGATCTTCTTCTCTTGGTCCTTGGGTTTTTGATTCAGGAGCCATTGATCATATTACTTGTAACAAATCTTTGTTCTCTTCTTTATCCTCTCCTAATCTTTTACCTTCTGTTACACTAGCTGATGGTTCTAGAGTCTCATCTGATGATGTTGGCACTATTAAACTTTTCCCTTCTTTAACCATTAATAATGTTCTTTATGTCCTTGGGTCTCCTTTTAACTTGTTGTCCATCAGTCGTCTAACTCGTTCTGTTGATTGTGTTGTTTCTTTTACCAACAATTCTATGTGTTTACAGAATCGGAGTTCGAAATAGGTGATTGGCACAAGATGTGAGTCTCATGGTCTTATCATCTCCATCCCATTACACATGTTGCTACAGTTATGGAGTCTCCCTCTCTTCTTCATGCTCAGTTAGGTCATCCAAGCCTTGCCAAGTTACAACAGCTTGTCCCTGCCTTGCCCAAGTTGTCTCGTTTGATGTGTGAGTCGTGTCAATTAGGTAAGGATAGTTGTACTTCCTTTCCTCGTAGTATCACACGTGATGCTTCGTCCCCTTTTGCCTTGGTTCACTCTAACATTTGGGGTCTTCTTAGGGTGTTTTCTTAAGGTTTACACGATCCCAAAAAGGATACAAACGTTTTTCTTCTTTTCTTAACCGTTATTTTGTGTCTGCAGATGTCACCTTTGATGAGTTCTCCCTTTATTTTAAGAGTCAATCTTCACCTCTGTTTCCATCCAATCTTGTCAACACTCCTAGTACCTTTAATGTTCCTATTGTTTGTAACCCTCTTACTGTGTCTCCTCCACTATTGGTTGCTGATCCATAGTCAGCTTCTTTTCCATCACCCTTTTAGGTTTATAGTCGTCAAAACCGATCACAACCACCACCATGTGACTCCACTCAAGTGCCAACTACGCTGTCTCCTCCGGCTTTGACACTTGAGTCTAACCTTCCCATTGCCCTCCGAAAAGGTATGCGTTCTACCCATAATTCCTCTCCCCATTATATTTCTTTGAGTTATCATCGATTGTCATTACCTTTTTATACATTTCTTTCCTCTCTTTCTTCTGTGACCATTCCAAAAACTGTCTGTGAAGCTTTAGCCCATCTTGGTTGGCGTCAGGCCATGACAGATGAACTAAGTGCTCTTCATAATAGTGAAACTTGGGAACTGGTCCCATTACCGTCCAGAAAATCTATTGTTGGTTGCACGTGGGTTTTTATTATCAAAGTTGGACCTGATGATACTATTGACTGCCTCAAAGCTTGTCTTGTGGCAAAGATGACTTTTGTTCGTTTATTTATCGCCATGGCTGCTCTTCAACAATGGCCTCTTTATCAACTAGATATTAAAAATGCTTTCATCAATGGTGATTTGCAAGAAGAAATCTATATGGAGCAACCTCCTGGGTTTGTTACTCAGGGGGAGTCTTCTGGGATGGTATGTCGTCTTCGCAAATCCCTATATGGCCTTAAACAACCTAGGGCCTGGTTTGGAAAGTTTAACAATGTTGTTCAACAATTTGGTATGACTCGGTGTGAAGCAAATCATTTTGTCTTTTATCAACACTCGAGTGTTGGATGTTTTTACTTGATAGTATATGTTGATGACATCATTCTTATAGGGAGTAACAACCATGTCATCTCTCAGTTGAAACAACATCTCTATCACCATTTTTAGACTAAAGATCTTGGCAAACTCAGATATTTCTTGGGTATTGAGGTGGCACAGTCCAATGATGGTATTGTTATATCTCAGAGGAAGTATGCCATTGATATTTTGGAGGAAACTAGGTTGGTGAGTTCAAAGTCTTTTGATACAATGTGTTGCATCAATGTGTAAGGAATGTGTTGATTTTGTTTCATCAATGTGTTGTAAAATGTAAGGAATCACTTTGACAGTGTTGTTTAAGATGTATAAATGGGTTTGATCAACTAATTTTCTACTAACACTTTGAATCTTCACTCCATGCACACCCTACCTTCATATTTACCTTCATGTCTAGTCTTAGGAACTCCAATTGGTTTACAACTTGACATATAACTTGAGTAGAATTCAATGGCTTCTTCTGCATTGTACCACTCTATAATTGAAGCTTCTGATCGATATTGATTCTTCACTTATCCCTTTAAGATCTTCATGTATCTCTCCACTGGGTACATCCATCTCAAGAAAACGGGTCCACATATTCGAATTTCCCTCATAAGATGAACTATCAAATGAATCATGATATCGAAAAATAAAGGTGGAAAATACATTTCCAATTCACACAATAGTCTAATGACCTCATTTTCCAAATCATCTAACACTCGAGGGTCAATAACTTTCTTATATATGGCATTGAAGAACATACACAAACGTGTTAGAATAACTCTGACAGAAGTAGGTAAGATGACTCGAAAAGCTATTGGTAAAAGTTGTTGCATCAACACATGACAATCATGAGACTTTAAACCGAGTAACTTTAAATCTTGCATAGAAACAAGACTACTAATATTGGAAGAGTAACCTTGGAGAACCTTCACATTTCTTAAACACTCACAAAAAATTTGCTTCTCTTTTCTAGAAAGAGTGTGACAAGTTGGAGGCAGGTAGGTGCGTCTTCCAATGGATTGTGGATGTAACTCAAAACGGATGCCCATTTCAGCCAAATCTTGTCGTGCTTTTACTCCATCTTTAGTCTTTCCTTTTACATTTAATAAAGTTCCGATGATGCTGTCACATACATTTTTTCAACATGCATCACGTATATACAATGTCGTACCTCAAGTTTACACCAATATGGAAGATTAAAGAAGATTGATCGTTTCTTCCAAATGCTTTTCTCTGTGATATTTTTCTTTGAGTGGCAGAATGACATTTTTGTAAATAGGAGTGACAGATTTGATGTGACCACGAGATTTTTAGGTCTTTTAGCATGGCAGCCGCACATCATCTTCTCCAACCTCCATTTTTGTGTTTTGAAAGCTTGGGTGGTGACCATGGAAGTGCCTGTTGCGGTTTTTACGTTTTAACACTTATTTTTAGCATTTTTATGCACATTCAATAGCACCCAATGTAGGTTATATGTTTTCTGCACCTTGGGTAACATTTATATTGAAGAATTTAACATTTTTGTTGGCTATTTTCGTTCTTGCCCCTTTCTCTCCTTGCACATTTTCGTTTCCTGCACCATTTTAGGTTTTCTGCACCAATTTGTACTCATTTGAATGGTTGAATCACAATTTATGTTGAACCCTAATTCGAATTCCATGAGGAACTAATTTTATGTGTTGATTCTTTGCAAAGAATGAATTGAAACCTTCAAATTAGTGTTTTGTTCAGTTGAGTTTTGTTAATCTCTCCATTCTGAATTTGCATTTGGGTTTAATGAAGAAACCATTCTGTTTATGCTTAATTTGTAGAGTGGAATTCGTTGTGTGTTCATGCTTAATGATGTGTAGCAAATTCATGAATGTGTTCATTGCTTAATTGCACTTGAGTTTGAGTTAATTTGCGCTTAGTAATTAATTTGGGTCTCATTAGAGTTAATAGAACCATTTTGATTTGTAATCCTTGATTGGTGGATTTTCATTTGAAGCAAGGACTCAACGTTGTTTTACATCATTTTTACACATTTGCATTTAAGTTTTCAGTATTGTGTTACATCTGTAAATCTGCAAAACCCCCCAATGTTATAGTTGTTGTGTTTGTTTGGAAAATGAAGCTTTGAACAAGAACATTGGTCATGGGGAGACGACTCTGGTTGGTTACCACATATTGCATTTATCTATTTTAATTTGGTGGGGTACGACCTCTATCAAATTTGGCGTCGTTGTCGGGAACAATAGTTTTGTTCGAAGTTAAATTTTCAGTGTGTTGGTGTTTATGTCGTTCAAGTGTGGTTGAATTGGTATATGTTCATTGTGATAGTGTTTTTGTGTGTTTTTGTGTAGTGTGCGTGTTGTTTGTATGGTAGAGTGAATAGTGTCACAGCGCATGAATAATGTCATTTATAGAGTAGTGAAGAGTGTATGAATAGTGTTGAATTCTAACATTTAACTTGTGAAATTTTGTTTTAGTAGCTACGGTGCTTTTTTTCACTTAAATTTTTTTCTCCTCACTTCTAAGACCTTGAACTTGATGGGAAAAATGGCTGGAGCAGCTGGTATGGTGTGATTTGAGAGATTAAAAAACTTTTTGGACTGATTTTAAGTCAAACTTAGAATCACAATTTTTTTATATGCATTTAAGGTGGAATTTAATTTCCTACCTTGTTGGAACCTGCTCTACCGGTTATCAAACTCAGATTCTCAAGAAAATGTCGTTTTCTATGTTTCATCAATATTTTTTGTGATTTTTCTTCATTTTTTTCACTTTTGAAAAAAATTTAAAACTACTGATACTGAGTTTTAAGCTGATTGTAAAAATACTTACACTTTAAAACTACTTTCACTTATGACTCATTGTGCATTCAGTATCCTGAGGAGGAAGTTCCTTATGTTTTAAAAATTGGATTAATCCATTTGTTGCCAAAGTTTTATGGACTTGCAAGTGAGGACCTGCGTAAGCATGTGAAGTAGTTCCATGTTGTGTGCTCCAATGAAGCATGTAGATGTCCAAGAAGATCATGTGTACTTGAAAGCTTTTCCTCATTCATTGGAGGGCAATGCAAAAGATTGATTGTACTACCTTGCACCCAGGTCCATCACGAGTTGGGATGACTTGAAGAGATTGTTCTTGGCCAAATTCTTCCCTGCATCCAGAACAATAACCATAAGAAAGGAGATTTCTAGACTCAAGCAGCAATTTGGGGAGAGTCTCTACGAATATTGGGAGAGATTCAAGAATTTGTGTTCTAGTTGCCCACACCACCAGATATCTGAGCATCTACTTCTTCAGTATTTTTATGAAGGCTTGCATCATATGGATAGAAGCATGATTGATGCTGCAAGTGGTTGTGCTCTTGGTAATTTGACCCCAGCAGCAGCGAGAAGGCAATTGATTGAGAACATGGCCTCTAACTCTAAGCAATTTGGCTCAAAAAATGATGACATTGTTGTTAAGGGAGTTCATGATGTAGGAGCTGTTGAATACACTAAGAAGTTGGAGACCAAGATTGATGCTCTTACCACCTTAGTCAACCAACTTGCTGCGAATAAAAGAGCTACACCTTCTACCACAAGAGTTTGTGGCATTTGCATGTCAATTGAGCATTTCACAAATTCTTGCCCCGACTTGCAACATGCCACGACTTCTGCACCTTCTGATACTCCTCAAACGTATGCAGTTAATATTTTCAACAACAATAGGCCGCAACACCAGCAATAAAATCCTGATTTATCAACAAATAGATATGATCTAGGATGGAGGAATCACCCTAATCTGAGATGGGGAAACCAGGGCAACCAACAACAGCAAAACCAACAGTTTCAAAATGTGCAGCCACCTCCTCAACAAAGAGTTGTGTCTACACAAGCTGTTGTTGTTCCACTTGTACCCACACTAGCTCCTACTGCACCTGCACCTTCTTCTTCTACTTCATTGGAGGAGTTGGTCAGAATGATGACACTTTAGAATATGCAATTTGTAACACCCAAATTTAAGATGTCACGAGAATATATCATTGCTCTTTTTGTTTAAAAGTAAAACGATTATATCACAAAAAGGCAGTTAAAAAAACTTATAATTTAAATGTAAATAGGTAATCCAAAAACTCCCATTGAAAATAGTAATAATAAAAAAACAAAGTTCCAATCAAATACTAGAAATCAAAAGAAATTTTCATAGTCTTCATTGTTTGATTGAAATCAACTAAATAAATAATAATCCTCCCGAGTTCATTCCATCCTTTCCGTAATCCACTTTGAGTTAGAAACATCTGCATTACCATTTGCTCCCGTATAACACACAGGTTATATGACCATCGCACAAGCAACAAACACATAAACAAACAAATAGGGGTAAGCTAACCATAAACAATAATATATATAAAAGAATTTCGTAAATAAAACATGTCCAATAATACTCAACGTCGCATTCAAGTAACACGAAAGAATTATGATCACAATCCATACTTGGTTTGAACACACAAACCCCAAATTCAAACAATCATACCAAACCAAACATAACATCACATTCATCTAAAATCTTCAAACATAGTGATCATAATCAAGCTTTGGTTTTCCGCGGCCTCTCACCCCACAACAACATCTAGTTTCCTAGAACAGATGGTTCAATGTGTCCCACTATCGCAGCCAGACTGTCTCCCTTATTCGTCAAATAATTATGAGTAAAAATGTCGATGCATCGCACATCGGACACTATACTCGCAACGAGCTGAAATAAGGTGAAACATCTTTCCCCTCCCCATTGCTTCACACAGGCGAGAGGGTACAATACTCGAACCAATCCTCTACCGTAGCTTTACACAGGCGAAGAGGACCCCTTTCCACTACTTCACACAAGCGAAAGAGTCTCCACTAGGTTCCTAGGTACGAAAAACCTCACACAACATTTAATTCCACCAAGAGCTTTCAAGCAAGGCAAAACACTCCCAACACTCAACACATGAGAATTTCATATTGCCAACAAAGTACTCACCACCACATCATGCATGGGAAATAAAGTTCCATAACATAAACCAAACTCATTTATCACACGTGTATTATTACACACCAAATATTTAATAAAAATGCATGGGAAAGAAAAGAAAATAAATTACGCACTCAACTTGCACCTAAGCCTTTTAAAGAGTAGAAAAATAGATGCTATCTTTTGTGAAAAGGAGAAAGAATAGGCCAAGTAACTGATGGTGGTTTCATAATGAGCAAAGGAAAATGGCTGCACTAAAATTCACTAACGTAAAACAACAAGCATCCCATCCAAATATTAATTTCCTTATCCCACAGATACCCAAATAGTCACACATACTGAAAAAAAAAACAATGGACCCTATTGCATCCATACATTCACGTGAATGAAGGAAAGGAAAACAAAATAAAGGAACCTTTCATGATTAAGAACCATACGTGAATGTGAATAAGAAGGAGAATCAATAATGAAAAATGGACAAGTGCATGTACGGTGAATAAGAAAACGAACAAAGCTGCCCACATAAACCACAAGCACATTTGGTCCTGCCCCAAAGTTTTCACCAACCAATTACCACTCACATAACAACATAAATATTTAATCAACAAAAGAATGGAGCTACACAAAAAAAAGCTAACATACAACAAGTGTCTTATCAAAGTTACACATCTTGACTTCATTAAAATATAAGACAATTGTTACAAACATGCACTATACCCACCCACATTTACATGAAAGAATTAAGGGAAAAGGAAGAAAGAGAATAGAAAAGAGGAAGAAAAGAGAAAAGCTAATCCTAGGCATGCTGCAACGTGATAATTAGGAACCAATTCTCATCCCATCAAAACAAGACAAAACATGTAGGCCATATGACTTTTATCTCAACTAACAAACTTTAGCAAGAGTTAGTGTAAGATCTGCGGAATTTAATTAATTAAATAAATAATTAATTAATAAATGCGAGTAGGTTGTGCATTTATGATATTAAATTCTGTTATGTATGATGTGGAAGAGTACTAGCTCAAATGGTTGAGAGTACTTTGATTGTGTGAGAGGACTTGGGTTCAAGTCCTATGAATGCCAATTGTGTGTATTTTTGTTATTATTGTTTTAATGGTATGTTGGGCCACATTTTTGTATAAGATAATGCTTGAATTGTGTGTGTTAGCAAGAAATATAAGTTGGCCTGGTGGTTTAGCTTTGACTTGGCATTGGGAAGGTCATGGGTTCAAACCTTGGTGAGTCAAATTTAACGCTTTTTGGCTTAAACTTTAACTGTGGGCTGAATATGAATAGATGGAGAAACCTAGCAGATAGTGGGCAGCTAAAGGGTTGAGAAACAATCAGTCATGGCCCTTGAAAAGCAATAAAACCCTAATTTAATCATATTCCCGTTTTCTGAGAGCTTTAGAGGGAGGACGAAATTTGAGAGTGAAAGGAGAATTTGGGAGTGAAGTAGAGAGGGGAAACGAAAGTAGTGGCACGGTCAGTCCTTGGTGATCGAAGGAATCCTTCAATTTCAAGTTTTAAGCAAGGAAATTTCAGGTTAGGGGAGCTGAGCCGAATTTCCATGTTTATATTGTTGTTTTGTATGATCTGTGATGGAATTGTGTTCTGAATTTCGTGCTACACCTGAGGGAATTAGGGGTTATGGGTTTTGGGACTGTTTTATTGAACTTTGGCAAAAAAGTATGAAAATAATGGGGTTATGCACTGTCTATTCTGTGGTTATGCACATTTGGGCTGCTGGGGGGTCTATTTTAGTGTTCAATTATGCGCGTATGACTAATGGGATTGTGATGAATGAAATGGTATGAATTTAGAGTATATTTTGGGTGAAATTGTTACTGTTGTGTGCGCGAAACAGTGCCAGGGTTTGCATGTCGCGTTCAGGCGAGCCGGACTCGCTTAAGCGAAATATGCAGGGACTCGAAACCCTTCCCTGTTCGACCATCTCGCTCAAGCGGGGTGTGTTGGTCTTGGGCGACAGGTCATCTCGCTTAGGCGAGTATACCTCGCCCTAGCGAGAATTCGTGTGCATTTGTGTGGTTTGATTGAACAACTCGCGCAGGCGAGGCTGATTGTGGTTTTGAGCGGGAGTACGTCTGGCCCAGGTGAGACCCTCTCGCCTAAGCGAGATCTCGAGGGGAGGTTCGTGGTTTTTTTTGAACTTGTCGCCTAGACGAGGCATTTTAATCCTGTGCGAGCGAGGGTCTCGCCCAAGCGAATAGGAGCTCGCTTAAGCGAGATTACGTACGCTATAGAGGTCCTTGAGGCTCGCTCATGTTGATGGGTCTAGCCTAAGCGAGATAAGCTGGAGTGGTTAAACAAAGGCTCTTAATTTAAGCAAGCAAGGGTGAAGATGTACGTTTAAGGAAGGTGTACCTGTTGTGTTTATAAGATGAGATGAAACTTGCAAGAGGTGTTCTACATGGCTTTTAAAATATCTTCTTGGTGGGCTTGCTGGTGTTCCATGGGTTGCGGCCCGGAACGTATCCTTGAGTTATGGCTCGGGATAGGGGTTAAGCACGTGTCATTCTATGGGTTGTGGCCCGGAATGGCTTTCCTTTAGTTGTGGCTCGGGATAGCGGATGAACACGAGGAACCTTGAGTTGTGGCTCGGGTTGACAAGTGTGCCGGTGTGAGTGTGCTGGTTGTGGTCAGTACGGATGGGTCCTTATAGATTGCCCTCCTCAGTAAGTCACTGACGAGTTTGGTAGTCTTGGGACGTTACGGACTCTGTTCGTATTTGGGAACTCTACCTTGCGTTACGGTGTGTGATCCGTAGCATGGTTTTCGCACGTGCTCTATCGGTTGTGGCCGATAGGTGTGGCAGCAAGGCACATTGAGATACTTAAAGGAAGATGTAGAACACTGCTAACATGGTTGTGGTCGTGTGAAAGAACTGGAACGAGGTTCCCTGATATACTTTACTATACATGGTGGTGGCCATGTGGAGGGAAGGTAACGAGTCTTCCACGAGGTATATCGATGTACATGGTAGTGGCCATGAGATGGAAATGGAGCAAGCGTTGTGGGAAATGAAAGGGTATTACATATGGTTGTGGCCATGCGGTATACAGGAAGAGTTGTGTTATTGATATATTGTTTTATCGATTATACATGTATATATGTGATTGGTATGTTTTTATGTGTTTCATCTGTTAGCTCACCCTATCTGCCTGTGTTTGGCGATGATCGTGTACGCGGTACACGTGAGCAGGTGATGATGCAGGTGGAGCTGGTGAGACTTAGCTGCGGAGAGGGGATGATTAGGGGATCTTTATGTTCATGTTTCTTTATTCTATTTTGAAATATGATGTAAAGGCTCAAGGCCTATTTGACTAAACTCGCAGTTTTATATTTGTGGACTTATTGGTAAATTAATAAAGTTTTGAATTTTCTGTGTTTTAGGAAATGAGGTATTATTAAATTTGTATGTAATTAATTACTTTATTTTTTTTATTAAATTCGTGATATCTTGACGGGATGTTGCAGTGAGAAGCCTTATGGTTTGGTGTGGGATTTTAGAAATAGAAAAGATAAGGTCTGCAACAACAAGACCACATGTAGACTCGTGCGTACTACACCATCGGGAAGAAAACCCAAAAACCTTTGCTACCACGAGAAGTCCTGGACATCACTCACGCATTGACCTATAGCAACCTACAAGACTCATGCACTCAACAAATAAACTTAACTACAACACCCCAACCAAATCAAGGGGTTTCTTCCCACAATACAAATCATCACGTGAGGAGTTTAGACGCTAGAATCTCCAAGTTGCACCGTGCCACCTTAAAAGGAAACTGATGCCAAAAGCTTTTAAGATGAAACTTTGCAGATGAAGTGAAAATAAAGGAAAACTTGAACCATGATTAAAAAGAAAAAAGAGAAATCCCATTAAAAACACCAATACCCACATATATGGCAATTAGATGAAAGCATGCACTCTTACGTAAGTAACTGAAAAAAAAAAATACAAACTACACATTAAGAGAGGCCCACTTTTACGTGTTCACTATACAAGAAACAAAGCAAATATGTGTGTATGTGTGCCAGCCGCATTCACTCTTGGATTCTCAAGCATTTATCTGAAAAGGATAAGCCAAAGGAAAGAAACAGAATAATCCCATGAACCATAAAACCCTGCAACGTGAAAACATTCCCGTGATGGCACAACTCCATAAAAAAGTAGATGCAGCGTCATATATTGGCAATAGTACGCACATGCATGGTCTGTACCAAGAAGACCAACTATGGATCTCAAACACCAGCAAACGACATTTAGAACCCACCATAAAGCACCTGCAGCACGCACGTACACCCCAAACCAGTCCCAACACAAAAACAATAATGATATAGTTCCATAAATCAGAGGAACAAAGATTGAACCAAACAAAAACTGCACCAAAAAACTGCAACGAATAAAGCTTTGGTATTTTCGCTTTACCTCATGCACCAACACAGAATAGAGAGAAAAAAAAATAAGGTAAAGCTTCCTCTACACATGCATGCTTCTCCCATTTCATTCATCAAATAACAACAAGAAAACAAGAGAAGAAAACAAGGTTGACTTCCCCTTCCTAATGGGTCTCTCTGGATTTTCTCTCTTCTCTGCCACAACCACTGAAAAAAAACTCCAACTTGCACCTCTCGTTCTCCTTTCTTCGCAGCGTTTTTTCCTAATTCTCCCCCTTAAACCTTCTAGGGTTTGGCCTCATTTAATCTTATACTAAATCTTTCAGTTAAGATTCTAATAAACCAATCTATTGTTATCTATTAACTATATATCAAAACACTATAAAAAACAAAACCCTACTATGATTTTTTTCGAAACCACATACGAACCCCGCAGAGATTTTAAAAATTCACTAACTAACTTCGTGGCCCCATACTCAATGGAGAGAGAAAAATAGAAAAATATGATTTTACACAACCACCAACAAAACTCAACAATCCAGGTTCAAACTTGCGTCCTTGCACACAACTTTCACCACTAAGGTACATGCCATCACATGATATATCATGCATTATAAGTATTAAAACAGTTATACTTCACAAACCATAATTCCTTACACCACTTAAATAAATATTATAAATACCACAATAACTTAAATCACTCAAATAATAATTATTTCACATTTCATAATTTAATAACCTAATTAAATTAAATAAATCAACAATATTAATTAAGCCATTAATTTTTCCCATGTTTTTCCCTTTAGTCTAATTTTTTCCCAGGTCGTACACAATTTTAGCAAGAGAATGGAGCCTCAATCCAGACTTTGACAAATCAAATGGGATAGATGGCTACGCAACTTAATCAAGCACAGGCTCAAAATTATGATAAGTTGCCATCACAGACGGTGGAGAATTTGAGAAATGTGAGTGTCATCACAATGAGATATGGGAAAAAGATTGAAGTTCCCACTCGTGAGCCTACACCTCAAAAGGAAGTTGACTCTGTTGCTACACATCAGAGCAAGCATGATGATGCTCATGTAGCCTGTCCTTCCACATCTATTGTACCTTCCCCTAGTATACCTTCTACCATTACTGGGCCTCCTATTCCTCTTCCATTCCCACCAAAAGTCATTCTAAAATGGAAGATGCAAGAGGTTGACAAGGAAATTTTAGAAACATTCAGGAAGGTAGAGGTGAACATACCTATGTTGGATTCCATTAAACAAATCACTAGATATGCAAAGTTCTTGAAGGAGCTGTGCACACACAAGAGGAGGCTAAAGGGAAATGAAAAGATCAACATGGAGAGAAAGTGTCAGCATTGATAGGTAAATTTGTTCCTAAGATTCCCGAGAAGTGTAAGGACCCAGGTACCTTTGTGTACCTTGCATCATAGGTAACAATAAATTTGAAAATGCAATGCTTGATCTTGGTGCTTCAATAAATGTAATGCCTCTTTCTATTTTTAAATCTCTTTCTCTTGGACCCCTACAACCTATGGGTGTGGTGATTCAGTTGGCAAACAAAAGTGTTGTAACATCTCGACCGAATATTACGAATTTAAAATAATAAAATACAAAATAATAGATAAATCGCATTTAATGAAATACCATTTCCCAAAAACGTTGAAAAATTTAAAAATTTATTACATATTTATGAAATACCTCAATTCATAATTATAGAAATAAACTCAAATACATAACCAAAGTCTGATAATGTGAAAGTTTACAAATCACTTAAAACCAAAAGATTAAAAATGGCGGATAAATCTTTTCATCCCAGACTAGCCCTGCTCCGGCTCTATGCCTCACCAGATCCACCTGCAACATCATCTACTAACGTGTATTGTGTACACGATCATCGCCAAACACAAGCAAATAGGGTGAGCTAATAGAATAAAACATATATACAACACACACATATAAACATAAAATTATTGTGATAAAGCTCCCCTAACCTGGATTCCTTAGCTTAAACTTTAACACTTGAAAGTTCTCCCTTGATCACCAATGCTCTCTCCCCACTCAGCTCCTTGTTTCACTCAATCCTCATAGTACACTCTCAATTTTCGTTCTCTATTCTCTAAGCACAATAATAACCACCAAAAACACTCTCTCCTTCCCTTAATTGGTCACTAATTATTGTCTTAATTGGTAATGATTAAGGGAAACGAAAATGACATTAATCTTGGAGTTTAATTGCCATTGAAGGTCCATTAGTGGCTGTTTTTCCAACCGCTCTTGGCTGCTAGGGTTTGCTTGCCCTTTCACCTTCATGCCAAAAGAAATTTTGGCAAAAAGAAAATTAAATTTGGTTCTACCAAGGTTTGAACCCATAACCATGCCAATGCCAAATCAGTTGCACAACCATTTCGTGATAATTAATATAATTCTATGATTATATTATCACTCAACATGATCAAACATATTATTAAAAATAACAATAAATTAAATGACATAAAATTGGCATACCTAGGACTCAAACCCAAGTCCTATCACATACTAAAGTACTCTCAACCATTTAAGCTAGTACTTTTCCACATCATACATGTTAAAATTAAATGTTATAAAGGCTCTCACTACCCGCATTTATTAATTAATTAATTTTCACAGGTCTTACAAGTGTTGCCCACCCTGTAGGTTTAGTTTATGATGTTTTGGTTCATGTTGGTGAATTGATTTTCCCTACTGATTTTTTATATTCTTGATATGGAAGAAGGATTTTCACATGGTTCTGCACTAATAATTTTAGGCAGACCATTTTTGAAAACTGCACGAACCAATATTGATGTCCATGCAGTTACATTGTCCATGGAGTTTGATGATATTGTTGTGTGTTTTAATATTCTAGATGCCATGAAACATCCTTTTGAGGATCACTCTAGTTTTCACGTTGATATCATTGATGATGTTGTTGATGGACATATTTCTGATTTCCACCCTTTGCATTGCATGAAATATGCATTTGTGTCTGAATTGTCTAAATTTGCATGCATTGATGTTGACTCTAATTCATATTATAATTATGATTATGATTCTCATGTTGATGTTGATTCTGAGTTTGACTCTTAAGGTGTTGTACCATATGATTTTGATGTTACCCAATCAGAATGCATTAACCATGATGTAGGATGTACATATACATCTGATTGTTATGTCAAGGTACAGGTTGTGGAACCCATTTCCCCCTCCCTCCTGGTTCCTGATATTCAATCAGCATCCAACATTCCAGAGTTGAAAATCCTACCAGACAACCTCAAGTATGTCTACTTGAAGGAGGAGGAGAAATTGCCCATCATCATTTCTACCTCCCTCACTGCTGAACAGAGTAGAGGTTGTAGAAAATTATGAAAAATAATTTATACAAAATGTCTGATCGAAAAATTCATGATTTAATACAAACGATTAAAACTTTAAACATTTGTACTAAATCTCAAACGAGAACTAAGTTTCGCTCGATGTATACTATAAGTATAATAAATATATATATATATATATATATA
>Ga0209589_1006112_pt1 | contig 20107 bp, 9 predicted proteins | sample CowpeawhiteBW_FD_187525 | JGI IMG/M metagenome (GOLD analysis project Ga0209589, IMG submission 187525) | Root nodule microbial communities of legume samples collected from California USA - Cow pea white BW (SPAdes) (version 2) | ecosystem: Host-associated > Plants > Roots > Nodule | place: USA... | reverse complement strand
GGGACATGTGGAAAAGGTATGCAAATCTAAAGATTCTGAAGAAGATGTTCAAATTGTGGAGAATAAATCAGATGAGGATAAATCAGAGGAAGATCTACTTTTTACAACATCATGTGTCACAACCAACCAATCTTCAAAAGATTGGATTATAGATAGTGGTTGCACAAACCATATGACTCATGATAGAGAAATTTTCAAGGAGCTCAATAAATCAAATATTTCCAAGGTAAGAATTGGGAATGGAGAACAACTTGCTGTTAAAGGTACATGAACAGTTTCAATTAAAACTCATTCAGGTATCAAATTAATTTTTGATGTCTTATATGTTCCTAAGATTACCCAGAATTTGTTAAGTGTTGCTCAATTGTTAGAGAAAGGTTATAAGGTCTCCTTTGAAAATAAAGTATGTGTGATAAAAAATACTAACAACATAGAGGTATTCAAAGTCCACAGGAAAGACAAAAGATTTGCGTTAGATTTTATGAAGGAGGAATTTGATACAAAGAAAGTGAGCATGAAAAAAGGACCAAAATTAGAAGATAAATATCTTTGGAACAAAGTATATGTCCAAGTGAAGAAAGTAGATGGAGGTTCACATTTTAATATTCACAAAAGGTCCAATGCCACTCCAATGAAACCCACACCGGACAAAGAAAAAGAAGTTGATCTTGATATAAGAAGAAATATGAAGGATGATGCCAAATTGAAGAAAGATGTGATGCCATGGAAGAAGGAGAAAAACAAATATTGCAAGCACAAAAAGAGGAGAAAATCAAGCATCCAAAGATGGAGAATCAAATATGAAGATATAAAATTTAAATAAAGAGATATTAAGCAAGGAGGAATGTTGAGAATATTACTTAATATCTTTTTTTATTTAAATTAGTTTTTAGAAAATATTTCAGTTTTAGAGATATGTTTCAGTTTTAGAAATTTGTTATTATTTTAGATTAGGAGTGAGATATTCTAAATATTTTATACTTGATATTTGTTATATTTTGCTCTATATATAGAGTATATCAATAAAATACAAAAACATGTTCCTCCGTATAACATATCACATATATCTCTCATATTTTCAAAAGCCCTAAAAATCCCAACAAAATGGTGTACTTATACTTTATCTTTCTTCTTGAAACATTAATTTTATTCATTCATGTAGGTTTTGACCTAGATCGAGGTTTACTGATCGTGCCATATGTGACATGCTTGTCAACAATGAGTGAAACTTTTAATAGAGTGATTATTGATTCAAGAAGTAAACCCATTATCACCATGCCGGAGGAAACCAGGTTGTACTTGATGAAAAGGTGAGCCATAAACAGAATGAAGGTGACCACTTTTCAAGGATACATTTATCTCAAGATCCAGAACAAACTTGAAAAAGAATAAGATTTAACAAAATATTGGATCCCAAGATATCTATAAAATGATTTATTTACACTTTTTGTGTATCTGCCACCTTTGACTTAATTTTAGACTTATATGTGTACTCATAATCACATTTTACATTTGGTTAGGAGAAAAAGTTTTTGAAGTGAGTCACATTTCCATGATTGGAGACAAGTACACAGTCAACATAGACACTCAACACTACAGCTGCAAGAAATGGCTGATCATTGCTATCCCTTGTTGCCATACTATTGTAGCTATGAAATTCTACCTATGAAGAAACATATGGGTCCATTATCTACCCGTGAATGGCCACCTTTTTGGGAAAAAAACGTCGTTCCCTAAAGTCCACCCACCATTTAAAAGAAGATTGCCAAGAAGACCAAAGAAAAAAAATAAGGTTGGAAGATTGAGAGTTTGGAAGAATGACACCTAAATGAGTAAAGGTGGCTACAGAAAAAAAAAATGTAGCATATGTCGTCTAGTTGGCCATAATAAGAATAATTGTCCACTTCAACCACGAGAATCAAATACCGCAATAAAACCACCTCAACAATCTTTAGATACTGCAAACCCACCACCACTACCAATGCAACAATCCTCACAACAAACAGAACCAACACCACCACCAATTCAACCACCATTAGATGAAGGTCACCATTCCACACAAGAACAAAGTGACACACCAACACCATCACCACCATCCCAGTCACCACAACAACCTCCTGAGCAGTCAGCCCCATCAACAACAATAAGGAGGCTCAAATTGAAATTTAAGAGATGATGTCCATGAGTGTCTTTTAGTTTTTATTTTTGGCCTATTTGGTGTACTTTTTGACAAACTTAGTTGCTGAAGATTAATATTATTACATATGAGTTCACAGGTTTTGTGTAGTATATTACCGAAAAAAAGGACTACATTGACACACTAGTACAAAATATGTATATTAGATCGGTTTTGGAGCACATGTTAGATCAGTTCTACAACCGATCTAATATACACCGATGTAATATGGCAGAGATATATTAGACTGATTCTGTAACAACTGATCTAATATCCAAAAAAAGCATTTCTGAAACATCAACGATATTCATCAACGTCCGTATCCAAATCTTCGTCATCTTTGCCTTTAATCTTGGATCCCAAATACCCTTCAGATTTGTCAAGAAAAGATGTGCAAAGAATAACAGTGACATCGTTGGGAAGAAGACTCTACAGATCTGACGAGAAAGAAACAAAAAAAAGCAAAAAAACTCAAATTGAGAGCGAAAGAGATAGAACGATTTTTGGTTGTTGTTCTGCGGAAGGAGTGAAGCTAGATCTAATACCTGGGCTGAAGGTGTGCGGCGCGGGATGGAGTGGTGCTGCAACACACATGGCGCAGCGGCAGACCAACGGAGGAGGTCAAATGGAGCTTCAGCAATGGAAGAAGAAGAGATGAAAATGGTAGTTGGACATGACAATGGCAATGGAAAGCTTTGTATCCAAAATCCTAATGACGAGCGGTGACCATGGTGGTGAAAATGAGAATGCTTAGGAGAGAAAAAGAGAAGTGGAGGCGTGAAGGAAGAACACGAAAAAAAAAAGATTTTTGCGTAGTGATATTAGATTGATTGTTTATTTAACCAATCTAATATACTTCATTTTATTTATAAAATTGCTACCGCGTTTTGTTTTAGATCGATTCCCTTACAACCGATTTAATATTCTATTCTAATATGTCTATTTTGCACTAGTGACAATTTTTATAAAAATTGAGACTAATATGAACATAACAAAATTAGTAATTCATTAATTATTTTTGAATATTACATAACAGATTCAAGATTGAAAACCGCAATTGCAAACCTAAGTACCTCAATTTTTAATATAACAAAAATTAATGTATTTTGAAAGTACATAATAAAACAAAAAGGAAAAATTTACAAATTTAATGATGAAAATATAAACAATATAAATTTCAGCTACTTTTCAAATTGTTAATAATGTACTAAAAGATATTTAATATTCTCGCAAGTGTCCATATTGATTTTCTAAATTTACCCTTTAATTTTTTTTAAATTTAAATAATTGTTTTATTAATTTTTCCATTTGTTTTAAAATTTAACTGTTTTAAAATTTAACTATTTTTAATTATAAAACTACTTATAAGATAAATAAAGAATATTTACAATCAAACTTTTAAAAAATAATATATTAAGTAAAAAAATCGCGAAAGAATTAAAGGGAATCCAAATAATATATATTTAATGCAGCTAAAATTTATATACATTAGTAATTACTTTTAGTGGTTGAAATAATCTCTGCCCAAAACCGATGGCATTTACTGAAAGTTGATCTCGGTTACAATAAAAGGACAGGAGTAGTATAAATAAATAAATAGTTAGTGATTGTTTTGATCAATGAATTTCAAACTTGAACGTGTGAAGCCGACACAGGTTGTGGTTTCCAGTTAAGAAAATCACATGCTGTTTCTATGCATCTTATTCTTTTACTTTATTATTGCTGTTTCTTGCTTCCTATTAATTACTTCATCAAACAAGTACAATAGTACCTTTAGAAATACAGAAAACTTTACTTTTAAATTTATCTTAATTTACATTTATTTTGTTATTCCCTTTTCAATAAATACTCATACTTGTGATGGGACAAAAATAATATTCATTCAACTGCATATTTCTTACCGTTTGAAGTATTAGTTATTTTGTATATAAGGAAACATTTCATGATTTCTTATGTTATACATTAAGAGGAACTAATTACTATTATTATTTTACCTCTTAATATTGCATTGAATAAGAAGAGAAATTGTTGATGGTATGAAGTGATAAATATATTTTTAAATTATATTACTTGATGATTTTTAATATTTATGTAAAATATTAAATAACTGAATAAATAAATAATCAGCAAATATGTAAGAAATTTATTAAAATCACGCTCCTTGAAAATTGTATTAAAATATTAGTTGAAGAGAAAGTGAATAAATAAAATGAAGAAATGGTAGTAATGGTAAAAAAGAGAAGGAAAAATTAATGAAATAAAAAATGTATTCATTTATTTACCCACTAGTAAAATTCAAGAAAAAACAAAATATATGATATAATTAACATTCTCATCTTATTTTCTCTTATCTCATTATTTTGATAGCCTTTCATCACCTTTTTTTTTATTACAATTAAACAAAAAATAGTCCCTTTTTAATCATTTTTAAACTTTAATGTGGTTCTTAAACTTTAAAGTTAATAAAGTTTCTCTGGATAAAATTTTCACAACCATTTTTAGTACAAAAAAGTAAAAGAAAAAAAAATGAAATTAACTTTATTAAGTACAAGCTAAATTTAATTGAATAAAAATTAAATTAAATTATATATATATTATTTATTTATTTCTAAAAGTGGTTCTAGATAAATTGGTCTAACATATTTAAATGGGTAAGGATTTCAAAGACTAGATTTACAGTAGGGTATTGTTCACATGTTGATCTAAAACTAGGGTTTTAAGGCATATTCACAAAAGTTTCTTCTATTCTACGCGTGCGAGTTTTTTTACCCTTAGTCAACTCACAGCATCAGCATAGTAATGTTGAAGTTTTATAATCATGAAAAAGAAAAAAAAAACAACAACATCGTAATGGCTTTTTCTAACGATCAGAAACACTTGTTCATTTATGTGGTTTACCTAAGATTCACTCATATATTTTCAGGGTAAAGCAGCAGGACAAAAAGTTATTGCTAGAAAAATTGGAAATTTGTGATGCACATTAGGATCTAATTAAGTTCAATCACCCAAAGTCATACATATAGCACGTGAATGGAATTTTAATTTGATTCCTTTCCTAAAAAAGGATATAATTTAATTAAAAAGTTTTAAATTATTCATAAATTTAGATAATTAGTAATAATCACTTTAATTTCTTTATTAATTAGTTAACATAATTATTAATTTGTTTTACAATCTTGTTTATTTATATTCATATGTTAAAAAATTTGAAAATTTATGATTAACATAAAATGAGATTGAGCAAAAGTTCACAAAATATTATATTTCTTAACATTTAGAGATAAGTAAGCAAAATGATGGTAATATAACATTAATATTATATATTCAGTTAACAACAAATTTTAATTATTAAAAACCCAATTAAAAATATACAGTTTTTGAATAGTTAATAAAAAATTAATAAAAATTCAATTAAAAATTCTCAAATTTATGAAAAAGTTTAAATTTTATTAAGTAAAAAATTATTAAATCGAATTATATATACATAAAATTGTTTTGATCTAATTCGATTCCTTTATACATTTTTAGTTTAATTATTATATATAATATTTTTTTTATCGGTCTTTTTTTATATGTTAAAAATACATTACATATTTATCACAACATCATAATAAAATTATAAATGTAAAATTAAAACTAATTAAAAGAATTTCTAATAAAAGTTATTTTTTTAACTATTACAAAAAATTAACTATTTCAAATTTTGAAAAAGCTATTTTAAATAACATTTAAAGTCATATGAAACATTTGTATATGATTACTGTTAATATATATATATATATATATATATATATATATATATATATATATATATATATATATATATATATATATATAAAGAAATGAAAAAAAAAGTGAAACTGTTGTAGGTTCTTTTAAATTAAGATTATTTGATTTCTCTTTTTTTAATTTTTCCAATTTTTCACTATATCTTTTGACAATAATTATCTAGAGATTGTTGTAAAAAGAAAAGGGTGAACACCTGTTCCATAAATAATTTAAATTATATAACCATGTTTGTCTTATAAATTGTAATTGAAAGAATAAAAAAAAAGAATTATATATTGAACAGAAAGTAAATTTTTAGAGCAATAATTAACTACGACTTTGATGTATGACCCTAGTTGTAAGTGTGGAAACTATAAGAAAATTCTTTAAGTAGAACTTAATTTTAGAAATAAAAAATAGTTAGTCACGATATATAATAATGACTAATTTAGATATTAATTTATAAAATTAAAAATTATTGATTACTAAAATAGTAATTATTATGAATAAAAAATTATAATTCATTACTAAATATGTTTGTTAATATACTTTGAAAGTTTATGGGTTCTGAATTAGTGGTAATCATGGATTTTGTAGTTGATTGTAGTAAAATATTACCTTGGAGATATAGGGTTGATTTTGAAAAGAAATATAATTACACCATTTAGAGGTATAAGATACCACCTGAAGTAGTACAACGGGAGAGGTTCACAAAACCCCCAAGAGTTGTTTAATCATTGTCATTCATCACTACAAAATGTTATTAAAAGGACATTTGGTGTGCTAAAAAAATGATTTGCCATTATAGCAAGTGGCAAAAAATCTCATTATTCTTTCGATACAATGACAAAAATAGTGTTATCATGCTGCATTATTCACAACTTCTTATGAAGGATAGACAATGATGACACTTTCCTTGAAGAACTGGATCGGAAATTGATGGATCAAGTCAAAGATATTTCAAATACTTAAGATCGTGAGGTTGACTGTAGAAATAGGTGTAACCTTAGGGATGAAATAGCAAATAAAATATGAAGAGATTATGAAAACAATTAATGTGTTTTATTTTATTTTATTGGAATTGTATGGAAGTTAATAATTTATGTTTAAAAGTTAGTTTGGTTTCATATTTCTATATGTTATTTTTCTTTACATCATTTCATGGTTTTCATTGTCCCATAGATAATCATGAACAGGGGAAAGGGTATTGCCTCATACTCATTTATCGACCTTCTTGAATTCACAAAATGGACGAAGGATATGGACCTCCAACTATTGTTTGTTATGCTAGATGAAGCACAATTGGGTAATAGGGTTAATGGGAGTTCGACATTGATAATGTTACTTTTTACCATTATCTAAGTTATATTTTATTAGCAAAATCAACTCTTCTATGTCTTTTAACCTACTTAATCCTCAATTTTACCTTACTTTTATAAATAAATATATTTTGGGTTACATTGATCTAAATATACCACTAATCCCCATTTTTGTGTCTATTTATAGATTGGAACCTTTGTTCCAAAAACCCAGATAAATGAGTGACCCAGAATAGCAAGGAGAAGATAAAAAATATCATAAAAGGGAAGTAACAAGTGGTGTCAAGCGGTTTAGGGCCAGTGTCAGGCGCCAGGCCACTTCCAAGCAGTCAGCGCCTAGCGAAAAATGTTTAGCGCCAGGCGCCAGAGAGCTCCAAACGCACACTGCCTGGCGGCACCTGGAGACCGCCTAGAGGATTTCACTTTCTCCTTCTTTGCTTGCGCCTGGCGATGGGAGGCTTCCGCTAGGCGGCACTTTCGCTGATATGGCAAGTTGACCCTTTTTCTTTTATTTTCACGAGGGGAAACTCATCTTGGACGTTTTGGAGCGCTTGGAGGTTTGCTAGGGCTAGTGGGAACTATCCCTTCTTCCTCTTTGTATCTCCTCCCTCTTCCAATTCCATTTTGTAAGCTTGGGCTCTCCGTGACAATGGAGAGCCAAACCCATTTTGTTGGGGTTAGATGTAACCACTAAACTTCATTTATTTGTGGATGATTTGAATATATATATATATATATATATATATATATATATGCTTTTTCTATTAATTGCTAGTATCTTTGTTTCTTTAATTAATGCTTGCTTTGTTTTAATCATCCATTTCATGATATTTGGGTCATTAGGTATTGGAAAATATCTCTTGAAACTTAGAATTGGAACAAGATACCTAATGGAACTTCTATCTAGGAATGAAGCTTGACCCATTATTTGTCTTAAACCCTAGTGCACAAAGCGGGTTTTCTTATTTAGGGATTCAAGGAATTGACCCTTAATAAGGAAACCTAGGCTCATTCAACTAAGGGATTAAGGTTTGAGTAGACTTGTGGGTTAACATTAGTAATTTAATGGAGAAGAGTTTCAAATATCCAAGTTCACCTTTTACTTGTTTATGCAATATTTACTTTCTTGCACACAAAAACCCAAATTATGGATTCATTCTTTAGTTTAAATTAGTTATTAATTGCACGATTATTTAGTATACACAAGTCTCTTGGGAAACAATATCCCGGTTTTCCCAATTACTACTTGCGTGACCTTGTACACTTGGGAGAGTCTTAACAAGTTTTTGGCGCCGTTGTCGGGGACCCATGTCTAATGCTAGATTTTTGTGTGATTTTTTACTTATTTAGATTTAATTCTTTTGTTCATATTTACTGATTTTGTTTAGTTAAATACGCACGTTATTTGGGCTAATTTGTAGTTCGAGCTTGTCGTTGTTGTTCTATAGTGTATACAGGGCAGGATCCGTACAAAGAGGACTGTGTCTTCATAACCACTTCTTGCTGATCCTGAGATAGAGAAAAATGCCTGCAAAAATAATAGTGTCATAAGAAGACGACGAGCTCAAGCACAACAAGTTGCCTCTCACTCTTCTGCTTCACACACTCTTTAGTATACTTCTCAGAATCTTGATTCATTTCTAGAGGAAGAAATGACTAAAAATCCTAATGGTGATAATAGAGGTCGTGAAAGACGCACTTTGGATGATTATGCACCGTTCACAGGCCATATCAACTTCCATAGTATTGCTAGGCCAACAGTCAATGCCACTAACATGGAGATGAAGCCAACTCTTATTCACATGGTTCAGAGTAATCGGTTCAACGACTTGTCTCATGAAAATCCATACACTCATCTGGCTACATTCTTAGAGATTTGCAACACTGTGAAGATCCATCAAGTTCCCGATAAAGCCATATGCTTGAGTCTCTTCCCTTTCTCACTAGCAAGACCTACTAAAGCCTGACTGAATTCCTTTCCTCAGAATAGCCTCACTAAGTGGGATGATGTGGTTGCAAAGTTCTTGGGCAAATATTTTCCTCAGCCTAAGGTCAACAAGGGAAAACAGGAAATCTCAGCATTTCAGCAAGATATGGATGAGTCCTTAGGCCAAGCATGGGATAGATTCAAAGGACTGCTAAGGAAAACTCCTATTCATGGGTTTGATCAACCTACACAACTTACTCTTTTCGTGGCAGGCCTTAAATCCTATTCAAAGCTAATGTTGGATGCCTCAGTCGGAGGAAGTATCAAATGGAAGACGCCAGAGGAAGCTTATGAGTTGATAAAGAACATAGCGACTAATGATGATGAAGCCTATACCGAGAAAGCCCATTCTCAAAAGAAGGGTATCCTAGAGCTTCAATCTCAAGATTCTTTGTTGGCTCAAAATAAGATCATGACTCAACAGTTGGAGACCCTCATGAAGAAATTGTCATAACTTCCTCAAGAGCTTCAAAGTGCCTCTATAACTCAACTCCAATAAGTGAAAAATTGTGAATTGTGTGAAGGAAACCATACCAATGGGCAATGTGCTATGCAAAGCACATCTCAGGAGGAAGTTAGTTATATGGGCAATCAAGGCCGACCAAGGAACTATAATCAAGGATGGAGACCTCAACAGAACTTGTGCCAAGCTGGACCTCCCAATAAACCCTCACATCAACAAACTTACTGACATCCCTCTTTGATTAACATAACCTCAAAGCTTGAAGACATGATGCAACAATTCTTGCAAATGTCAATTCAAAATCACAAGAACATCGATGCATCAATTAAAAACTTGGAGGTGCAAGTGGGGCAATTGGCCAAGCATTTGGCTGATCAACAAGGAAGTTCTTTTTCCGCCAACACCGAAGCCAATAAGGCCATCTTCACTAGAAGTGGAAAGGAGGTTGGGCTAGGTTCTAAAGAAAAGGTGGAGGCTAGAGAAAAGAAAAAGAAGGAAGAAGAGATTCAAGAGGAAGAAGTTGATGAAGAGAATGTCGTGGAAGAAGAAGAGAATAAAAGTGCAGAGAAAGATAAAAAGAAAAGACAAAAAGAAAATTTGTTGTTAAACCCCTTCTCTATCCTCAAAATCCTTCAAGAAAAGAGAAGGATAAACAATTATCTCGGTTCAAAAACATATTCAAGCAACTTAAGATCAAGATTCCCTTTTCTGAAGCACTGCAACAAATACCTTATTATGCAAATTTCATGAAGGAATTCCTTGGCAAAAATAAGAAGTACATAGAAGAGGAAACCATTGAAGTGCAAGGGAATTGTAGTGCCATTATTCAGAAAAATCTTCCTTCAAAATTCAAGGATCTGGGTAGCTTTACCATCCCTTTCACCATTGGAAACCAAGACATGGGGAAAGCTCTTGTTGACTTAGGGGCTAACATTAATTTGAGGCCCCTATCTATGCTTAAAAAGATTGGTGGTCTTGAAGCCAAGCCAACAAGGATGACTTTGCAGCTAGTAGACAGCTTCGTCAAATACCCCTATGGCGTGGTGGAAGATGTGGTGGTACAAATAGATAAGCTTAAATTCCCAGTTGATTTTGTGGTGATGGAAATGGAGAAAGATGAAGGAGTACCACTCATTCTTGGGAGGCCATTCATGAAGACAACCAAGGTTGTTATCAATATGGATGATGGATCGCTAAAATTGAAAGACCAAGATGAGGAGGTGATGTTCAATATTTTTGAAGCTGTGCAAGAACCGACTGATGAACAAAATAGTCTTAAGGCCATTAATGAAGTCTTATATGTGACTAGTAGGCCTTGGCAAGCTTTAAAGTTGCTTGAAAAGTGCTCCAATTGTTTCTCCTATAAAGTGAATGAAGAGAGGGAAGAGAAAAATGGTGTTCTAGTTCACCACCACCTTTTGATGGTAACTAATAAGCTTAGACTTGGCCAACCAATTGTGATGAGAAAAGTAAATTTGAAGATTTCTCCTAGAAGATTCAAGTCAAAATGGTCAAGGCTATGGGTTATTAGAGACATCAAAGTTGATAGAAGGATTGAAATTGAAGCTTCATATTCTAGAAGGACTAAATTAGTGACTAGAGATCAATTGAAGTGGTATAGGTGTGAGGTTAGGAAGGATCACACCAAAAGCACCAACCAAGCTTAAGCGCATTAACCGTCAGGCTCGTGACGTTAAACACGCGCTTCCTGGGAGGCAACCCAGCGCTCTCAACCCTTTTGGCCTTTACTTTTTTGTTTTAATGTAGCTTTGTGTTTTTATGCATGTGTGAAGTGTGTTAGTATAGATTGTTATGTTTGATTTAATGTTTGAACTTTGTGCTAATTTTGTTGCATGCATGTGTGAACTTGTGGTAGCATAGCCTAGAATGTTGTTAAGCATGTTGAGTTTAGGATGGTAATAGCATGTGCTGGTTGTGGCATTTTGAATTGAGTTCAACCTTTGTGCATCATAGAATGTGGTAGTGTAAAATTGGTTGTTTGTGAGAATAGTAGTAACATAGTTTGTGTAGTGAATTCATGTCTTAAGTTAAGTTGTGCATGTGTTATGTGAATTGAATATTTTGTTTAAGTGTGAATGCTTGGTTTGAAATTGGAAAAGCTTGAAAAGGATGTTTGCAAGAGTGAAAGGCTGGCGGGAGCACAATAGAGTCAAAGTCAACCCAACCATAACCCAAAAACACAAAAATTCCACCACTGTAGCTTAACCGCCTGGCGGCGTACTTCCTTCCGGTTAGCACTAACTTCCAGGCGCCTAGCTGAACCTTCGCACTCGCCTGGCGCCACACCATTAAAAGAGCCCATGCACCATTTTACTGATACAGCACTTGGAAGCTTGTGACCTACCGCCAGGTGGTAGCGCTGCGCAACATTGATTGAAGGATTTTAAATCTGTTTTTAGTTGGCCCACTCCTCACATCTCTTTGAACCCTGACTCTTACCCACGCCTGGTGCTGCTACTCACCCACTCTCCAATTCCCACTTCTTCCCCAAATCTCTAACCCTATTTTTCAAATCCCTAACCTTAATTCCTAAATTTTAACTTCCATTCTTGTTCTCCTTCTCAATCAACTCTAACCCCATTAAACTCAGCTCGCCTGACGCTGTTCACATCACCACAACCTGCACTGGTTCGTTCCCATTCTCGCCAGGCACTCCCACCACGTTGTCCTCCAGCCTATACCTCTTACAACACTCACTCTTGCATTCCATTCAAGTAGACTCCCTTATGTTCTTCTCATATTTTTATAGTGTTTGATGTTTGTTTTGCTCAATAGTCCAGTTTTGTCTCACTATCTTAGGGTTTACTTTGCTTTGATTTTCCTTATTTTTGTTGATATTTGTGTGTACATGAGTCTTGTTTGCTATTTTTTGGTCGCCATTATGGTTGTTTCTCTGCTGTTTTGTGCCTTGTTCACCACAATCCATGGCTGCCCTATTGTGTGCTGCTTGGCGGTGGCCATTTTGGCCTATTTTTCCACTAAGTGTTGGTGCCAAGAGCTCATTCTAGAGAGCTGGTGCCAGGTGGGTCATTTGAAGGGGCCAGGCGATGGCCCCTGCTTTTACCTTTTTTCTCAATTTAATCTGATTGCTTTTTGGGTTGTTAGGAACCAATTCTGCAACGATTTTTGCACCTGAATGACTCTGTTTTGTTGTAGTAGCTTAGTCTTTATATGCAATTAATTCTTTTAGCACTTATCTTTCTCAATATAGTCTTTTTTATTGAATCTCTCATTCCAATGCCAACATTGAATTGTCTGTTTGTATCGAATGGTTATTTTGCAGATGGCATCTTCCTCCAACCCCAAGAGAGTCAAGACCGCCATTGTCAACCCCTCTGAAGGGTAGAAACACAAGGAGAGAATTTATTCCCACTACTTTCTAACCAAAGACAATGAAGATCGCTTCTCATTGGTCATGCAGAGAAAATTTGTGGTAGAGAGGAAGGTCATTCTGAAACCAGGGGAAGTAAATGAATTCCATCTAGAGTTAAGCCGACGCGGTTGGGAAAGGTTGGGTAGCTACCCCGACATGTTCAGCGTGACCTTGGTTAAAGAATTATATGCCAATGCTAAGGTTACCACCTCTGGAGCTCCCACCTTCCTCAAAGGGTGCCCTTTGATGCCGACACGATCAATGAATTCCAGGCGGCTCCTGCAAGATTTCACTTCCCCCTTTTTTGCTTGCACCTAGCAATGGGAGACTTCTTCAAGGCACCACTTTCACTGATGTGGCAAGTTGGCCCTTTTTCTTCTGTTTTCGCGAGGGGAAACTCATCTTGGACGTTTTAGAGCTCAAGCAACACATTTTGGAGCACTTGGAGGTCTTCTAGGGCTAGTTGGAACTATCCCTTCTTCCTCTTTGTATCCCCTCCCTCTTCCAATTCCATTTTGTAAGCTTGGGATCTTCATAACAATGGAGAGCTAAACCCATTTTGTTGGGGTTAGATGTAGGCACTGAACTTTAATATATTTGTGGATGATTTGAATATATATATATATATATATATATATATATATATATATATATATATATATATATATATATATGCTTCTTCCATTAATTGCTAGTATATTTGTTTCTTTACTTAATGCTTGCTTTTTTTTAACCATCCATTGCATGATATGTGGGTCATTAGGTATTGGAAAATATCTCTTGAAACCTAGAATTGGAACAAGATTCCTAATGAAACTTATATCTACGAATGGAGCTTGACCCATTAGTTTTCTTAAACCCTAGTGCATAAAGCGAGTTTGCTTATTTAGGGATTCAAGGAATTGACCCTTAATAAGGAAACCTAGGCCCATTCAACTAAGGGATTAGGGTTTGAGTAGACTTGTGGGTTGACATTAGTAGTTTAATGGGGTAGAGTTTTAGTGTTTTATATGCATGATAGTGAAGTCGGTGAAATCTAACCCCAACAATTTCAATCCATTGCATTTCTAGTCTTTTCCATTTTCTAGAGTTTCAAATATCCAAGTTCACCTTTTACTTGTTTATGCAATATTTACTTTCTTGCACACAAAAACCCAAATTATGGATTCATTCTTTAGTTTAAATTAGTTATTAATTGCACGATTATTTAGTATACACAAGTCTCTTGGGAAACGATATCCCGGTCTTACCAATTACTACTTGCGTGACCTAGTACACTTGCCAAAGTCTTAACAGACATCCCAAGCATACAATAACATTCTTGAAAAGCTCCATCAATTTGGTTTGGTTTAGGTAAATAAGTATAATATCAAATAGAGACAAACGGTTCTCAAGGATTAGTCACATGAGGTCCATGACTTACTGAATGGGTTAAGAGGATTTTCTTGGAATGACCTAACCAAGTTGTTTGAAGGTAAAGACGAATTTTAGAGTGATTTAATAAAGGTGATTATTGAACATTAAATTAATTGTAAAATATAATTGAAAACTAAATATGTGCATATACTTTTTTTATGAATCAATTTCAGGCAAAAGTAAGCGCTACGAAATGGAAGAGTTGTGAGGATAGCCCGTAGAGCAAGACAAGAGATACAAATGCAAATGTTTAGTATGGATTTGAATGACTAGATGGATTACATCCCCAAATTACTTGAACTTCATCACGTGCCACAACCAACATCATCATCACCTCCTCTAATGGATTCATATAGCCCTAAATAAACACCATTGATGCCATCTGAATCTTTTGCACCATCTGATGGAACCTCATCATCTGGGAGGTCTGAAAGAAAATCAACCATGGTTGGTGTCGTTGACACTCAATTTACATCGCTCACAACACGGTTAGACAAATTCATAGAACATCTTGGTAGAACATATGCTAAATTTCAGTAACTTATGTTGAACGACATGTTATTATATTAGAAGAATAGGCAGTGACATTCTCCATTATACTTCCACATTTCAATATGCGGAGGGTGACATCTAAGAGTTGTTAGCAGTAATGAACATACTAGATGGTCAAGTGATGAAACAGTGCTACGACTTCCCATGTGTTAACCCATTTCTTGTTAAATGACTTATGGAAATGCCTCCCTCACGTCGCTAGAACAAGTTGTATAAGATGATGATAGTGTTGTGTCTCCCCAGTAAACCTCCTCCTCTTTAGACCTAACAAGTGATATCAGAGCCGATAGTTAAAACCAGCTTAGACGAGTGCAATATGGTCCTTTGAGAGTGGTTTCAATGCCTTATGTGGTTGAGATCAAGCCTCATTGCTATTGTATTCCTAGTGAACCTCCTCCTCTAAAGAACTAACAAGTGGTATCAGAGCCGATGGTTAAAATCGGCTCAGAAGAGTGTAGTATGGTCCTTGTATCGAAAGTCTTCCTAGTAAGGGTTCCAGGTAAGCGTGTCTCATTAAAAAAGAATGGTGGTACAGAGAAGGCCTAAAAGGATTACTCGTGGTTGAGAATGCTTCCGCTGGAGAGCGAGTGTACCAATGTGGTTGAAGGGACTTAACCTTGAAGGGGGGATTGTTAGGAATCCAAGTGAGTCTAAGTCCCACATTTGCTAGAAATGAGAAAGTAGAGTTCTGATATCAATTGTTAGGAATAATGCAATAAAGGAAAGGATGAAGGAGAAGAAAACAAATAAACGACACCAAAATAAAAATAGTTCCTAGTGTAGTTGTGAACATAGACATACACATTATATGCCGAATCACGTTAAATTTTTCGTGTCGTTTATTTTCTCTCTTTTTTATTCATTCCTTTATTGCCTTGTTCCTAATAGACAGAAGGTGGTGGTAGTTTGAGTGGTCGTTCTTCAAATTAGTTTGTCTAGCAATTAATTATATGTAATATTCTATGATTTAGTATCATACGTTTTGGCATTTAAATAACATTTAGAAATAGGTAGGTTTACTTTATTGAGTATGTATTAATGAATCATACTTTAAGTTTAAAACTTGTTTCAATTTCCTGTATGTGATAATTTTTATTGGTCATGTGAAATTTAATATATTTTTGGTTACAAATAATTTAAATAATAATATACAAATTTAAGAAAATGAATTTGAATTTTATTCCTACAAATTCCTTTTAGAAATTTTAATTTTATTTTTGCAATATTAATTTTTTTATCAACAACAATTTTAATTTCATTTTAATATAATTTTCACAAATTAAATTTAAATTTATATCAAACTTCTACACAAGCACCAATTTGTAATCGTCTATTTTTATTAATTAAAATACTTTTTTAATCTATCACACTGATCGTATTATTCACAAACTCTCACAAATTTTTTCTTTAAATCCCTTCATCCATCATTTTAAATCCCTTAATCCAGAGAGCACTATAATCCCGTCTTTGTCTCTTCATATCCAATCATTCGTTCTCCCTCACATCCACTATCCAATCCAAACAATACCTTAGAAAAATCAATAAAAAATTGATTTTTTGTTTATTAATGTTTATAATCTTTATTATTTTTTATCAAATTAATTTTATGAGAATTTAAAATTTTAAAGTAAACTAAATTAAATATTTTTATATATTTTTCTCTATTTTTGTTTTTAAAATAGTCTTTCTTTTGAATCCTAGAACTAAGACAAATATATCCTTGAAAATGAAAACTATGATTAAAAAAAATTAAAAGTTGAATATCATTTCAATTTAAAAGCTTTCATTTTTTTTCTAATGATAAATGTTAATTAATAACTTTACAATGTAGCAATTTCACTTTTAAATTATTAATATTTTATTGTTGTTTAAATTTTTATATTTAATAATTTAATTGCTTATCTAATATGTATTTATAAAAGTAACCTTAGTTTTGGGAGAAACGTGTTTAATTCATGTATTAAGATTTTGATATTTTTTTCTTATTTAAATCAATTTATTTTTATCTTCAAATCTTAAAACTAAGTTAAGTTTATGCTTAACGATGAAATTCATGATTTAGAATTTGAAAATAATAACTCTAATTTAAATTTCTTCCCTTTTCATTTCCAATGACAAGTGTTAATTAATTAATTTAGTCTCAGTTCTCCATTTTTTAATTATTAATTAATTACAAATATTTTATTGGTTATTGTTTTTTATGTTTATTAATCTATGTATTTAATATACAGTTACAAAAATAACTTTAACTATTTAGGAAAAATTTTACCTCACTCTTTTATAGGAAACATCTCATTTAATAAATTAAAATTACTAAATAAAACATTATAAAATTGATAATGCAAAACAAATAACTAGAAACATACACAATATTAGTGCAATTATCCAAAATCATAACTATTATAATAATAATAATAATAATAATAATAATAATAATAATAATAATAATAATAATAATAATAATAATCTATATTTACATATCAATCAAACGAAATATGACAAGAGTTTTCAAAAAGAATAAACTCGTAACATAAAAACTACTAAGAGTCTAAAAAACCATTTTACAACATCTCCATCTTTCATCAGGGGTATATCATCACATAATTCCTCATTTGCTTACACCATGAAGTGACTAATACAAAAGAGGCAAGCCAAACACAAGATACACAACATGATAAGTTAGCTTTTGAAAGAGTTATCGTAACAATTAAATTATATCAAATACAAAGTAAGCATGGATAAGATACAATGAATCATATATGCATATAGACAGTTGACACTAAACTCAATTATTCGGACACATGTCCTTGATATCGGATGGTGGTCTTCATGCTCTACAGAACCATAGTCAAAGGGGTTATCACTGTACCACACACAATGTTAATCCCCTTTGTACCTAGGATCGAACAAGTCCATTGAATAGGACTTCCTCCAACCTTCATCACATAACACATTCTAATATATTTTGAGTGTGAATGGTTATTAGATTAATCAGGATACACCCTTACTAAATCCCATACGCCAATGCATACACTAAAGTTACTACCACAAAGAAATTCTCCTTGAAATTCCTTAAACACCATCATCCTCATACATGCTCATAACAATCTTTTCACCTCAATTAAAACAATCAAAATCATAAACATACATAAGACCCATTATAGATCTATCCCAAACAACCAAAGAAGAAAACAAAGCCAACATATAAACTGGCACTCAATGTTAGAATTATGGTGCTTGATTTTGTCCCACATCGCTTAGAATAGTGAGATGTGGTTCTCTATTTTACTATATAAGAGACTCTATGTAAAGCTTTAAGATACATCAGAAATACAAATACTTCCTAGTGTAGTCGTGGACGTAGGCATACACATTGTACGCCGAACCACGTTAAATTCTCTGTGTCTATTTTTCTCTCCTTTATTCTTTTCTTTATTGCCTTGTTCCTAACAATTGGTATCAAGAGCCATTTTTCTTAGTATGCTTAGAGAAGTAGTGGGAGCTTTGGTCAAAAGCCGCAACAGGAGCTTTGGTCAAAGCCAGCAGGAGCTTTCGTCAAAGCAGCAAGAGCAATGGCATTGGACGAAGGGAAGGTGAGGATTGAGAAGTTTGATGGCAGTGACTTCGGGTTCTGGAAGATGCAGATAGAGGACTACCTGTATTAGAAGAAGTTGTATCTACCCTTAACAGGGTAGAAGCCAACTGACATGGAGCAGACAGAATGGGATTTGTTAGATCGGCAGACACTCGGTGTGATCCGGTTGACATTAGCCAAGAATGTTGCATTCAACATCATGAACGAGAACACAACTATAGATTTGATGAAGGCATTGTCAAATATGTATGAGAAGCCATCTGCAACCAATAAAGTGTATTTGATTTGCAGGCTAGTCAACCTAAAAATGGGTGAAGGTAACTCGATTACTAATCATATTAGTGAATTCAATACAATTATTGCGCAATTGACATCAGTGCAAATAACATTTGATGATGAGGTGAAAACATTAATTTTATTATCATCTCTTCCGGAAAGTTGGAGTGCAACTGTTACTGCAGTTAGTAATTCTGCAAGTAATAGTAAGTTGAAGCTTGATAACATTCGTGACCTGATCTTAAGCGAAGATGTTCGCAGGAAAAGTTCAGGGGAATCTTCTAGTTCTAGTTCCGGTTCAGCATTGAGTACTGAAACTAGAGGAAGAAGTAGCCAGAAAGGTCATAATCAAGGCCGAGGCAGATCAAAGTCTAAAGAGAAATCAAAACCAAAATTCCGGAATGATATCACTTGTTGGAATTGTCAGAAAAGGGGTCACTTTACAAATCAATGTAGAGCTCCAAGGAAGAACAACAAGAGGCAAGATGATGATCAATCAGCAAATGCAGCAACTGATGAAATTGAAGATGCACTATTATGTAGTCTAGATAGTTCTATTGACTCATGGATTATGGACTCAGGTGCGTCATTTCATACTACACCTTCCTTAGAACTATTATCTAACTATGTTCCAGGAAAGTTTGGGAAGGTCTACCTTGCAGATGGGAAATCTCTTGATATTATAGGAAGAGGTGATATCAATATCAGAACCTCTAATGGAAGTGTGTGGACTTTGAATAATGTCAGACATATTCCTGCCTTAAAGAGAAACTTAATATCTATAGGGCAGTTGGATGATGAAGGTCATTACACCACCTTTGGAGATGGACACTGGAAAGTAATGAAAGGTAACCTTGTTGTTGCTCGTGGAAAGAAGCGAGGATCTCTTTACATGATTGCAGATGAGGATATGATATCAGTTGTAGAAGTTGGCAACAGTTCCTCTTTGTGGCATCAGAGACTTGGGCATATGAGTGAGAAAGGAATGAAGCTCATGGTCTCAAAAGGTAAAATACCTAACTTGAAGCATGTTAACGTTGGACCTTGCGAACATTGTATCTTTGGAAAGCAGAAAAAGGTTAGCTTCTCCAAAACAAGTAAGTCATCTAAAGTTGAAAGACTAGCACTAGTGCATACAAATGTTTGGAGGCCAGCTTCAGT